>QWBY01000079.1_pt1 | contig 75727 bp, 94 predicted proteins | sample 1972471 | NCBI WGS metagenome assembly QWBY01 (sample SAMN09866722, study PRJNA288562) | Human gut metagenome isolate term6_stool, whole genome shotgun sequencing...
CTCCAATTCTTCTTGATTACATCTACCAGAAAAATATGCTCCCCATGCTTCTAATTTTTTCACTTTTTTAATATCGCTATATTTTAATTTAGGAAGCTCCAAAAAATGTAATGACATACAATCTGTTAATATTTTATCTGTATTATCTAATTTAAATCTTGCTACATTATGCCAGGTATCAATATCATCAAATAGGCTAAAATCCAATAAATTTATACCAATTACAGGCTTTAATGTTTCGTAGTCTTGACCTTTTACCATTTGTTCTGAAAACATTCTAGATATATAAAACATTGAACGTTTTGGCATATAATTTTGTCTTGATACCTGTAGTTCGATATTTACAAATGTTTTATCATCAACACTTGCTTTAATATCCAATATGGCAAGTTTTCCGTCTTTAGTTAATGGATTATATTCAGGATTTAAAAATTCTACGTGTTTAAACGCATTTTCTTCTGTACGATTTAAGATAAGGTTTAAAAATCTAAGAGTTAAATCACTTCTTTTATCATCTCCCATTAATCTTTTAAAGAAATAATCATTCAATCTGTTTAGTGTTCTTCTTTTCATTGTCTGTACCTCTTATTTATTATATCATTATTTATTGTTTATAGATATGATAAGCTAAATGCTTATCATATCTAATTTTATCATTGGGCTAAACTTTGCTGTAATCGTTGCAACTTTTTAATTATAGTTTTCTTTTGGAATTGCATTTGCTGATATTTATGTTGTTCTTCTATCAATTCTAAAATCTTTAAATCTATTTTTATATTATTTAGTTCATTTATTAATTTTTTTGTATTTATCATTTACTACACCTCTTTTTATATAGTCGTGCTAAAGATTAATTTAGCACGACTTATTTATTTTATTAATATAAAGCAACAAAACCGTTACTACTAAAAGAACCATTTACATTTATCATATAATCTCTACCAATCTTTTCATAGTCTAAATACATCTTTAAATTATCGTCTATATGACCTAAAAATCCTTCATCAACCAAAGTATTACCTAAATCATATTCATCATCAACATCATCATAATAAGTATAATTACCGTCAATAGCTATTTCATAAGCTTCATCAAAATCAGAGTTACAATCAAGTATTGCATTGAAAGTATCAACATCTATAATATCGATAAGTTCTTCAATCTGTTCAGCAATTTTTTTCAATGTATTAATAGATGTATATTCCCCTATTTCTATATTAATATTAGTATCTACATCTGTTATAAAATATTCTTCATAATCGCTATTATCTTTTACACCTATATTACTAAGTTCTTCAATCCAATCTGTATCAGATGTAACATCTACCCACTTACCAACTAAATAACCTTCAACATATTTACCTAAATTTGTTAAATATACTTTTACATAGAAATCTTTCATGATAAAAACCTCGCTTTATTTATGTATTTTCCCTTGCAACTATTTTTTTTCGCTTTTCGCACGTCTTTAAATAATGGCAGAAGGGAAAAAAGCAAGGGTAGCGAAGCTATACATTTCACCCTTGCCTTTTTGGAATGAATGCCATTATAGTGCAAGCAGAAAAGCGACAAAAAGTTATTTTACATATGGCAATTTTTTATCGCTTGATGTACATAAAAAAAACAGCAGACTATAAACTAAGTTATAATCTGCTGATATAATCTAGGCGATACACTTTAATTTTGTATCTTGTTTCATATACACGTCATCTGTTGCTACTTTTAACTTTGCTATTTGAGCAAATTCTATAACTAAATCATTTAATAAATTATCCCTAAACACAGGAACATTTCTATATAATTTAGCTTGTACAATGCTATCTTGATTAATTTCTAACAACACTTTAGGCTTTCCACTATTATCAGATATAACCACTAATTGAAGCCTATTATTTATTCTATCTTTGTAGCCAGCCGAACAATTTTTCATCTGTTTAGCTATATATTTAAGCTTACTATACTTATTTATACAACTACATTGAAATTTAGTATTCATCATATAAATATTAAACCTATTGATAATGTTTTTTGATATATGAAATCTTATTTCTTGTTCGGCTTGTTTAGCAACCTCTATAGAAAGCCAATCATGAGCCTTACTAAAGGGAATTTTATGTCTGATAAAGTTTTTCTTTATCTTATTATTAGCACTGTACCATAAATTCATTATATCAATTAATTCTTGTTTATTTTCTAATAATTTTGTGGGGTGTAATTGAGGATAAATTTTCAATACAAATAGATTATAAAAATCACAAATAGCTTCGATTTTTCTAGGTAAAGACGAAAAATTATACATAAAATCCATGTAAGTCAATGAGTTTAACCAGCTTTTATAATAGCTAAATAAGAAATTTGCAATATTGATATTTTTAATTTTATATATCAATTTAAGTAAAAATATATTATCATAGGAAAAATTCTTTAAAACAGTTTTTGTATATGGCAAAGATAAATATTCAAAACAAGCTCTATGGTAAGATATATTCTTTGTTACCATTAGTATATAGATACTTTTTTCAAAATTAACATCTACAAAGTTATCTAAAAGCAAACTCTTATTACGTAAAAAATTACGATTGTAGATAATATTCTCACTATCCCAAAATCTTACCTTGTGGGCTAAATTTAATACATTAGCAAAGAGTTTATGCTTTAAATCCACATTATCAACATACAATGATTTTTTAGTATAATTATGGATTATATTTTCTTTTTTCTGAATTGTATCTCTTAGTATCTTTAAAAGACTATTTAAACTTAAACCAGATTTTATATTATGTCTTATATGAAAGAACCATAACGCTGAATGTTCTCTTAACTGTTCATAATCTGTAATATATCCTATTTCTCTTTTCTCAATTAGTTTATTATCTTTGGACTTTTCCCAGATTACATCACTATTTTTTATATCAAATGTAAAAACTTCTTTTATATCATAGACATTAGGATAGCTTTGAATATCTTTTATTTGTATTGCTGTATAACAGATTTTCAATTTAATCTTAGTTTTCATCTCTAAAATTTTAAAAACTGTAACATAAGGCAAATAACTATCATATGCACCACTAAACATTATTTCACTCTTTTTATAATGTCTACCGCATATAGGACAAGATATTTCTTCTATAGCTTCATAATGGCACATAGAATTAAACTGAAATACACTACTACAATATCTACATACAGCACTATCTTTATTAATAAAAATACCAGCTACTCCATTATTATGATAATTATAATACTTTTCTCTTGAACCTATTTTAGTTTCTGCAATAATTTTCATATACGATACCACCTTTTTAGTGAGAGGAGATAACTCCTCTCATTTATTTTTTATCAATCTGTTTGTTTTTTGTAGAACACAATTCAAAACTATTTAGGATAATTTGTGTATAATATTTTTTCTTACCTTCTTTATCTGTGTATTCACTGATATTGATATTCCCTTCAATCTGCATTTTATCGCCTTTTTGTATACCTAAATCTCCCATTATTTCAGCAAACCTACCAAACACTACTACATTATAGTATTGAGCTTTCTTTTCTTTAGTTTTTCTATCAAATATATTTTCAGCAAAAGGAAATTTCAAAATACATATCCCTTTGGGGCTATAATCTATTTCAAAATCTTTAGCAACTCGTCCTACGCCATATATTTTCATTGTTTTTCCTCCACTTCTTCAAATAATGAAAATTCATCTTTATTTTCTTTTGTACAATTAGATTTAGTATTATCTTTTTCTACTATCTTAGTCGGTTTATTCAATTCATCTAAAACTGATTGATACTTATTTATCAATTTTTCTATATGATTTAATGCTTTTATCTGTGATTGCAAATATGCTTTTACAACATTATTATTTTCTGCATTAGGTTGACTATTATCATAAAGTATTAACCTATACATATCTTCAAATATTTTATTTTCCATAGAAATCATTCGTTGTAATTGCATTACATCAATTTTTGTTATATCACTATTTAAGGTATTTACATCTAACATTTATTTTTTCATTCCTTTTATTTATTAGTTTTACCACCATGAATAATAATAAACATGGTCGCCTTGATTTATTATTTTTCTTGCTTTTTCTATAAATTCTAGGTCATCTAAATCATCTTCATTAAGTTCATCAGAAATATGTTCTTCGTCTTTTCCAAAGAAAAATCCCATTGTTTCAGGTAAAGTATGATTTCTTATATCATATTCTAAGTCTTCTAAATCCTTTAATGATATTTCAACATATACACAATCAAATATTTCAGCTTCTCCACCTTTGTAGTAATACAATTTTTCAAACCACCCATGTAAATTAGGGTGTTTCCTCCAATAATGTAATTCTTTCACATTTTCATCATGTTTAATGTGGAAAGTATCAATCCTATTTTCTTTTTTTACACTAAACGCATACATATCTAAACCCATATTTATAACTTCCTTTCCCTTGCGACTATTTTTGAAGTGCTTTTGGCACATTTTAGCAATAACCAAAAAGACTACAAGGATAAACGTTGCAGCTTACGCTGTCCTTGTAGTCTTTTTGGTTATTGCTAAAATGTGCCAAAAGAAAAGCAAAACATTATTTTATCAAATTTAATTTGATACCATATTTTTTATCATTTGTCTATAAACTCCATTATTGATGAATAATAAAAAAAATAAGCCTCTCTATTAAATCCATATATGCTATAAGTAAATGAAATTTAAAAGGAGTGGCTATAATGTTTAACAAAATAGTAAATAGTAAAAAACAAAGGTATTTACCTCATGATGTGAATACCAGGTATCATGCTGTAAAATTATATTTATCTGGCTATGATATAAAATTTATCTGTAGAAGATATAAGATTTCAACATCTTCTCTTAGACGTTGGTATATGCGTTTTGATGGAACGAAAGAATCTTTAAAAGATAAATCTCATAGACCACATACTAAACATCCCAATGCTCATACAGATGAAGAAATAAAAAATATACTCAATATATTACATCGAAATCCTAATATTTCACTAGATGAACTTTATGGAAAGTTATTACGTCAAAAAAATTATACTAGAAATTATGATTCACTATATCGAATGTTAGTAAAACTAGGTTATAGAAAAAACAATCAAAAAACTAATAAAAAATATATTCCAAAAAAATATGATACACCTATTATGATAGGCATAAAATGGCAAATTGATGTAAAAGAAGTGCCTAAAAAATGTTATGTTGGAGAATATGAAAACAACTTTTTTCAATATACAGTAATTGATGAAGCCACTAGAGAAAGATTTATCTATCCTTATCAAGAACAAAGTAGTTATTCTTCATTTGATTTTGTAAAAAGAGCAATAAAATATTTTGGCTATAAACCACAAATTATCCAAACAGATAATGGTACAGAATTTACAAATACACGACCAACAGAAAAAATACATCTATTTGATACATTATTGAATGAACTAGAAATAAAGCATCAAACTATACGACCTAGAACACCACGTCATAATGGCAAAGTAGAACGAAGTCATGGATTAGATGAAGAAAAATTTTATAAAAGTTTAAAATTTTATTCGTATGAAGATTTGATTAAACAAGCAAAAGTATATTTAAAGAAAAGTAATAATACACCAAGAAAATTACTTAATTGGAAAACACCAATAGAAAAAAGAAAAGAATTATTATCAATATCTCAAAAAGAACAAGAAAGTATAGAAAATAACAAATGAATAATAATGAAAATGCAGAGTATTATTATACTCTGCATTTTCATGTATACAATATTCTTTGTCTTCACATCATTGACAACCTGACAAGTGCGACAATTCTTTTTGGTCTACTATTTAATAATATTAATTTTTCTATTAAATCATCTTGAATTTTCGTTGCTACCTCTTTGCCATGCTGCATAAGTATCTGCAAAATATACTTTTATATTTAATTTTTCTACTTCTTTGTAACATGCAAATTCTTTTCTTCTATCTGTTGTAAATGTTTTTAATGCCTTTTTTGGTAGTACTTTCACTAACTTTTTTATTCCTTTTAGCATTGATGGTACTGTTCTATCTTTTATTTTTATTGCCATATAAACTTTCTATAAATGTTGCTAAACAAGCCTTAGATTTTCCACTACTAGATACTATGGTATCTAGCTCCCAGTGTCCAAAAATTCTTCTACTTTTTACATCTTTTGGTCTAAAGGATAATGGATAAATAAAAAATGTGCTTAATGATAGGTTGAATTATTTATTAAGTTCGTATTTCAATCCAATGATGTCTGCTAGTGAATTTTTAGAAAAGTTTATAGCACAGTATATGACGTATTTATAAAAGGGTTTTGTGTTTTATATTGCAAAAATCACAAGATATGCTATACTAATTATAGAAACAGTGAAGTTCATTATAATGTACAAAACCCTTAGGAAGTGGTAGTTCCTAAGGGTTTTTACATTATTGCGCTAATGCTAGAGCGTTAGGATAGTTACTCAAAAAAGTGCTTATCTATCCATTTGTAAATGAAATAAGAGATTACATTTACCATAATAAGCACAACAATATCAGTGAAGTTCATTATATGCACCTCCTCTCTGTTACCAGATTGGAATTGAGTAACGAAAATAGTATAACATAAATTTATTAGTTAAGCACCTAAGAAGGTGCTTTTTTGTACCCATTTTTAAGATATTCAGAAAGGAAAATACAATGAATAAACGATTAGAAGAAATTTTACAAAGAAAAGAAGAAATTCGTTCTTTATTAGCTGATGAAATAAATAAAAATTTAAAGACATTGACAATATTTATTGTATAAAAGCTTGAAAGTGGCTATATACTAGGCTTTTTGGTAAATATTGCCAATGTCTTTTTTTATTTTAGTGCCATTTTGGTGCCATTATAAGTTTTCTACTATTCTATTGAATTTATGAAGATAGTTTTCTTTAGTTGTTTTAGTTATATGAAGATAAATTTCTTCTGTTATTTTAGTGCTTGCATGACCTAGTCTTTCAGTGATTACTGGTAGAGGTACACCAGCTTCAGCCAATAAAGATACATGTGTATGGCGGAACAAATGTTGATGAATGTATAAAGCGTTTATTTTTTTAGCAATTCTTGTAACCCACCAGTAAACATTTTGTCTAGCAATGGCTGACCAGGATACTTGAAAGATGAAAAGATAAAATTGTATTGTAGTTGATCCCATGTTGGTGATTGAAGTTTAAATTCTAAGAATTGTTTTCGATACGATTTTAGTATCGAAGCTAGTTTATCTGAAATTAGTACATCTCTAATACTAGATTTTGATTTAGGTGTTTGTAATACCCAATCTAATGCACCAGGACAGAATAAATCATGGCGGATATGAATAATATTGTTTTCAAAATCAATATCTTCCCATTGAAGTCCTAATACTTCACCTATACGCATACCTGTATAGAGCATAATTAAGCTGATTGTATAATAAGGGAAAGCATATTTATCAGATTTAGCTTGAATGAAAAACTTTTCTAAATCATCTTTTTCGATATAAAGAATTTTATTAGCATCAACTAAAATTTGAGCTTCTTTTTCTTTTGCAGAATATCTAGGGATACTAAGATTTTCACATGGATTAGCAGATAATATCTTTTCTACTTTTATTGCATGTGTAAACACCGCTTTTAAAATATTAAAAGTTTCTATAACAACTCGTCTACTTAATTTTTGTTTAATAAACATATGCTTTATAAATAAATGACATTGTTGAGGCGTAACATCTACTAACTTAACATCACTGCTAAAGAAGCAATCTATTCTACGAAGTATAGATTCTATATGCCATGCTGTAGATTGTTTTACAAAACCACGATGATATTCTAACCAAACATTCCACATAAAATAATGTAGTGTTATGCTTGTATTTTGTTTGATTACTTTGCCAGATAGAGCAGCAGCTTCTAGTTCTAAAGCAACTTTTTCTGCATCTTTGCGTCTAGTAAAACCTCCACGTTTTATACGATTGCGTTTACCTGTATTATCTTTTCCTAGTTCTATGGTGAAGTAATAGGAAAAACCTTTTGTCTTGGTTTTTTGTTTATAAATTCTAGCCATAGTTAAACTCCTTAACTATGCTTATATTACACACATTTTTAGTATGTAAGAAAAATTTTATTATGTCAAATAAAGATTTTATATTATACATATATCAATTTATAATTGTTATTTTTGTCTTAAACATTGTATTTTTGTCCCAAAAGTAATATAATAAATAGTGGAGGGATTTTTATGAAAAAGAAGACTATCCTAAATTTAATAAAATATCATACGGAAAAAAATGAGATTGGATTTAAAAATGAAGCTTATACTATAGCTAAAGATTTTGATAGTATGGGTGATTATAAATTGGCAGAATATATATTATCCTTAATATCAGATTCAAATGTATTTGTTCCTCAAGAAGTAGAAGGTAAATATTCTTTTCTTCGAAAACTTGAGCTAAATCAAGATGCGTTGCCATTACCAGATAAAATAATGTCAGATGTTATTGGTTTAGTTAATGCTGTAGGACATAATGCTGGTATTAATAAATTTCTATTTCAAGGTGCACCAGGAACAGGTAAAACAGAAACAGCTAAACAAATAGCTAGGCTTCTTAAAAGAGAGCTGTATATTGTAGATTTTGAGATGATTATAGATAGTAAATTAGGGCAAACATCTAAGAATATATCTTTATTATTTAAAGAAATTAACAGTATACGTAATGCTGATAAGGTAGTTGTTTTATTTGATGAAATAGATAGTATAGCATTAGATAGAACGAATTCAAATGATTTACGTGAAATGGGTAGAGCCACATCATCTGTATTAAAAGCATTAGACACATTAAATGATGAGATTGTTTTGATAGCAACTACTAATCTATTTAATTACTTTGATAAAGCATTAGTTCGTAGATTTGATTTTGTCGTTGATTTTAACAGATATACTAGAGAAGATTTATTAGATATTGCTGATATATTAATGAATAATTTATTAAATAAATTTAAATTTGCTAGTAAAAATAAACGAATATTTAAGAAAATCATGAACTTAATGGAAGTAATACCTTATCCAGGTGAATTAAAAAATCTTTTAAAAGCAGCAATAGCATTTAGTAAACCTGGAAATGAATTTGATTATTTACGAAGATTATATAGTGCTATAACAAAAAGAGAAGCAAATGATTTAAAACAATTACAAAGTGAAGGTTTTACTATGAGAGAAATTGAGATATTAACAGGTATCTCAAAAAGTAAAGTTTCTAGGGATTTAAAGGAGTAATACATGAATCATTTATTACAGTTAAAAGGAAATTTTAATAAAAGAAAAAATCGTAGCAAATTCGGCGCTGTCAAATTACGTAAGGATGAAAGTGTAAATGTAGAACATTTACATAAATTAAAAGAATCATTGATTTCAGTATATAAATTTTGGGAAAAGGATACTATTTTAAAAAATCCATTAGTTAGTGTTCACTATACCCGTGTAATGCCAAAAAGCAATAGACTTCAAATATTATTATCTAAAGGTAGTAAAAAACCTAATTCATTTATAGTTGGTGCTAAATTTAGTAATGATAGTGCTAGAAAACATATAATAACTTATTGTGTTACAAAAGAAATAATAAAAAATACTATAGATTTAATAGAAAAAGCTATTATTGTCGTAAATTCCGAATTTGGTGGAATAATTACAGCAAATGATTTTGATAATAAAAAAATAGATGTAGATAAAAATATATTATCATCATCTAAATTTGCTCAAATTATTGTAGATGCATATCACATTGAAAAATTCAATGTAGAAGTAGATTCTCCGGAAATAAAAGAAAATGCCATTATAACCATTTATGAAACGGGTATGCAGTCCGAAGAGTTAATGGATAAATTGAATATTAATTTTTTATTTCTTAGAAAAATTGATAATACAACAATGCTTTTAACACCAGAGGAATACAATATATTAAGAGAAAAAGCTCCATATTTGATTGCTATGGCAGTTAGAGATTTATCCAAATTAGAAATGGATAGTATTATTCAAGTACCATTATCAAAAATATCTATACCAGAACCAAATAATGAACCTATTATAGGTGTAATTGATACTTTATTTGATGAAAGCGTATATTTTTCTAAATGGGTAGAATATACAAATATGATGGATAAAAATATTCCTATAAATTCTAATGATTATAAACATGGAACAGCAGTGTCTTCTATTATTGTAGATGGTCCATCATTTAATCCAGATTTAGACGACGGATGTGGTCGTTTTAGAGTAAGACATTTTGGGGTAGCTGTTAGTGGACAATTTAGTTCTTTTACTATCTTAAAAAATATTAGGGAAATAATTTCTAAAAATAGAGATATCAAAGTATGGAATTTATCTTTAGGTTCTATGAAGGAAATTAATCAGAATTTTATTTCACCAGAAGCAGCAGAATTAGACAAAATACAGTTTGAATATGATGTAATATTCGTAATAGCTGGTACTAATCGCTCTCTTTTTGAAGATGAGAGAAATGATGTAGTGAGAATAGGTGCACCAGCTGATTCTATTAATGCTTTAGTAGTAAATGCTGTAAAGAATGATAATACATCAGCATCATATACACGAGTAGGACCTGTATTATCTTTTTTTAATAAACCTGATATTAGTTATTATGGCGGAGATTTAGATGAAGAAATATTTGCATATGATTCTTTAGGTAAAATAAAAGTGATAGGTACATCATTTGCTGCACCATGGATTGCTAGAAAATTAGCATATTTAATTCATATTTTAGGATTAAGTAGAGAAGTGGCAAAAGCATTGATAATAGATTCTGCTACTGGGTGGAATTCAAATGAAGAAGCATCTATTAGAATAGGATATGGTGTTGTTCCTAAAAAAATAGAAGACGTAGTAAATTCAAAAGATGATGAGATTAAGTTTATTTTAACAAGTGAAGCAACTATGTATGAAACCTATAACTTCAATATTCCAGTACCTAAGTATAAGGAAGAACAACCATTTATTTCTAAAGCGACTTTATGTTATTTTCCTAAATGTTCAAAAAATCAAGGAGTAGATTATACTAATACTGAACTAAGTATACAATTCGGTAAAATTAATAAAAAAAGAACAATACAAACTATAAATAATGATGTACAAGATGCTGGTTGCTATATATATGAGAAAACAGCTAGAGAAAACTTTAGAAAATGGGATAATGTAAAACATATTTGCGAATTTTTTAAGTCAAGAAAGCGACCAAAAAAATTAGCAGATACTAATGGATTATGGGGTATCAGTGTTAAACGCAAAGAACGATTGGATGCTAATGATGGTACTGATTTAAAATTTGCTGTAATTATTACACTTAAAGAAATTAATGGTGTAAATAGAATAGAAGATTTTATTTATCAGTGTCAACTTAGAGGTTGGTTAGTAAATGAAATAGATATTCATAATCAAGTGGAAGTTTATAACCAAGCAGAAAGGGAGGTCATTTTTGAATGATAATAAACAATTCTACCTTAACAAAAAAAGCTTTTAATTTAAAAAATGTACAATATTTATATAATAATTATATTTATGATGGGGATAGTTATGTTAATTATGGTAAAAAATTATTATTTCAAGATGGAATAGAAATACGTGATAGTATTGAAAAATGTATAAATGAGGATAATGGAGATATTCATATTGATGTAGAAAAATTAAAAAAATTATATTTTCCAAAAATAAAAGCTGATATTTTTTTATCTCATTCACATAAAGATATAGAATTAGTTAATTTTTTTGTGGGATATATGCAAAATCATTTTAAGAAAAAAGTTTTTGTAGACTCTAATGTTTGGGGAAATGTTTATGAATTAAGAAAGAATTTATATGATGATTATGCACAAATACCAGGTAAAATAGGAAGTTATTATTTGAATAAATCAGATAAAATATCAGATAATTTAAATATAATATTAGCATCATCTTTAACAGAAATGATAAAAAATACGAATACATTTTTATTTTTAAGTACGGATAATTCTATTAATGATGAATATATATTAAATTCACCATGGATCTATCATGAAATTGTAACTCTTAATTGTTTTCCAATTGCAAAAGGTAAAATATCAGCACATGACTCAAAATCTGTTACAGAATCAGCAATGATTTTTGATTATAATATAGAATCATATATAAAAAATTTAAGAACATTAGATGTTACAAAAAATGGTTGGGAAAATAAATTATGAGTAAAGAACAAGAATCTTATTCTAAAATAGAACATTTAAAGATGATTGAAGAAGTTATTAAACGTATGGCAAATAATTCATTAGATATAAAAAAATTATATGTTACATTATTTGTTGCTTTTATGGTTCTTATTTTAAAAGAAAAAGTTACTATGACTAATAACGATTATAGATTAACAATATTCATAATGTTAATCATTACTGTTGTTTTTGGTTTTTTAGATATGTATTATCTCACTTTAGAAAGAAAATATAGAGATTTATTTGATAATATTAATTTAGGATTAAATGAAGAAAATTATATAATGAAAATATCAAAAATCAGCATGACAGCGATAGTGATAAATTGCTATAATTGTAAATCTAATTTATTGTTTTATTTTATATTCATATTTATATTATTATACTGTTTGTTATCGTTTATAGTGTTTTATGTTATATCTGCATTAATGTTAATATATTATTTTTTCTATCCTTTTATATCACTTCCTAGAAGTTAAAAATCTTAGAATTCTGTTCTAATTTTACAAAAAACCTTCTCTAATTAATAGAGAAGGTTTTTTAGTTAATATAAATTTGGCAAATAATTATTTAAAAAGTTTTTTCATTATGTTTACAGAATCATCCATTATTTTCATTGCTTCTAAAGATGATATTTTTTTTATATATCTACGATTTCTATTAGCACCTAGTTTTTCTATAAGGTTTTTTTCGACAAGTTTTCTTAAAGCTCTAGTTATTTGAGGTCTAGAAAAATCTGATAAAATAGAACAAATTTCACTGGTAGAAAATATTTTTATATGTTTAGATTCTTCATCATCTAATAGGGTATAAATTGCTTTTTCTAAACCAGTTAAATTAGAACTTTGATCAATAACATTACATATCCATAATTTAAAAATAGTTTTTTCTAATGATGTTGTAATTTCAGGTTCTTTAAAGTTATTTTTTACAATGACATTAAGAATTTTTTGACTGCCAGAACCAGCTCTTTCTGCTGCTCCCATGCGAGTAAATAATTGAACTAAAATATTATTTCTTGCTTTTGAAAATGAGCCTTTAAAAAAGCTATCAACAGGAATCTTCATTATACCAGGATTTGTAAAAATATAATATGGATCATGTATTTCTACAATTAAAGCAGTTGTATTTGATAGATAATCAGCATGTGTAATCATATTAACAAATGTTTCTCTAAGTGCTACATCTAATTCTGAATAAGCTTTTCTTGTTATAGATTTATCTTCAAATTTAAAAGGTCTTTCTATAGATGATAATAATTTCTCTAAAACAAGTGTATAATAATTAAAAAGATTTAAATCTGGAAAATCAAAATCTCCAGAAGATATTCGATCACTCCATCGTTCATTATTTCCTCTCTTATCAAAAAAATCTACATGATAGTGTGGTATACGAGAAATGATAGCATTATATTTACCAAAGAATAATAAACCACCTAGAGTTAATTTTAATTTTCTTTCATCTGAATAATCATATTGGAATGCACCTATATTGGTTAAAAATTCTATAGGTTTTTTCTCAAGAAAATTTTGAGTAGGATATCTTTTATGTAAAATAGCTTGATATTTTACAATACTTTCAATATCTAAGTCATCTAAAGTATATCCTGATAAAAGTTCTGAATCTAATGATTCTGATTGATTGCGTATTAAAGAAGATAATTCTTCTTTAGATACTTTATGATCGCCATCATGTTTTCTGATATAAGTACTCTCTAAATTATTGTTTAAATATATAGGTTTTTGTTGAAGAGTAGCTTCAGAAATATGAATATAAATAATATCCTTATTATCAATAGTAAATATCATAACATTTTCTGTTTTTATTAGGTCATTGTTTACTTTATTTTTATTAGATAATCCAGCAAATAATTCTGTTTTTATTTTTTCGGCATTTGATACACCCGTTATAATGGCATTTCTATGTTCATCTTCTTTTATACCTAAAATAACATCTCCCCCAACAGTATTTGCAAAAGCAGAATAAGTTCTCCAGAAATCATCAGGTAATGATTTTTGAGCCAATTTATATTCTAAAGTTAATCCTTCGTGTTTTTTTAATAGTTCTTTTATTTTTATTAAATCCATTTTTCCTCCTAATAATTAATAAATTTTATAATAAGAAAAGTTGATATCATTATTGTTTTTAGCAATTTTTAACAAAGTGTGTATGATAAAATGTACGATAAAAAGATTGATATTATTGGAGTTTTTAGTAATTTGTAATAAAAGATGTACGATAAAGTGTACAATAAGTGTATGATAAAAAGTTTGTACTATTACATTTTTTAGTTTGTACTATTATGTTTTTAATAGAATGTATATACTAGTATCTCTTTTATTAAAAGATAATTACATTATGTTATAAAAGAAGAATAGAATTAGACTTTATTAATCTATATAAAAGTAATGTTTTATATAAAAAGTATTAATAGAAAGAAGTCTTAATAATAAAGAACTTTTTCCTTTATTAGTTTTAACTAGTTTATTCTTATTTTCTTCTCCAGAAATCATCACTGGTGATTATTAGATTGCCTTTTCGTTTGACTTAGGCTTCACATATAAATCATATTGTGTTTTAGTAAGTGTTTTTATAGTAGTCTTACTTTCAGGTGGTATTTCACGATATAATTCTAAAAGTTCTTTTTCATCATTATTTATGCGAAATTGTTTTATATTGGATTTTTTTATATAATCATCTATTGTATTAGGAATATCTGTTAGTCCTAATAAATAATCAGTTGATACATTAAAAAAAACAGCTAATTTCTTTAGCATTTTATGATCAGGTTCGCGTTCCCCTTTTTCATATCTATTGTATGTTACGGGACTAATACTTAATAAATTAGCAACCTCAAACTGTTTTAATTGTTTATTTTCTCTTAGTTTTATTATCCGTGTTATTATCATATAAGATACCTCTTTTTAACTATTATTTTACCAAAATGGAAAATTATTGCATATTTTATTACCAAATAGGATATTTACGTATTGACTTTTACCGAAAAGGTAATTATACTTATATATAGATAAATACCATTTTGGTAATTTAAGGCGGTGGTATATGTAAATGGAAGCTTTAACAAAAATAAAACAAATGCGAAAGAAATATCACTTAATACAAAAAGATATGGCAGATATATTAGGATATAAGACAGCTAAAGCTTATCATGATATTGAAAGTGGTAGAACTAAATTAAAATTGGAACATATAAAAAAATTATCTACAAGATTTAATATACCTGTAGAAAAATTTTTTGATAACAATATTACCTGAATGGTAATTTATTGTATTATGTGATTTTATTTAACATTATCATACTTTGAAAGGAGGTGAGATATATGCAGACTTATTTCCATGTTTTTATTAAAGAATGTAGATTAAATGCAGGTTTTTCTAAGATAAAATCAGCTAGATTACTGAATGTTAGTGAACGTAGTTTATCTGATTATGAGAGTGGAAAAACTGCTGTAGATGATGCTTTGGCGGTTAAGATGGCACAAATATATAATTGCCCTGCTATCATCTATTGTTGGACTCAAGATAATGCTTGTGGCAGGCTGTGGTTATCGAAATTAGATGATAAATGTTTATCACAAAATATTTTATGTAACTTCAGCAGTATTGAAACTATGCAAAATGAGTTTTTGCCAAAGCTTATCAGAATTGGTCAAGATAACAAAATTGATGAGCAAGAAAGAAATATCTTCATCAAGATAAAAGAGCATGGTCTGAAACCGCTGATGAAAAGCACCATTGCCTTATTGTTTTCAAAAAACAAAAAGAGCCGACCTGCAAAAGCAAGTCAGCTCTGAAATCAACCTAAAAACATTGTAACAAAAAATCTATTATAAGTAAATGCTTATATTACACACACTTATAGACCTTAGCAGTGGGAAGGTTAAACTGCTACTTTTTTAAGGTTAGTGGTGTTATTTTTATGAAAATCTCATACGACTTCTTGAATAGAGAATTACCATGTATTAGTAATATCATCATTAAGATTTTTATTAAATTAATAAAGCCTTTAATATGTTTAGTATATTGGTGGACGATATTATCGTTATTGTTTTATTGGAGTAGAGTATATGGAAAAAATTATACAGAGAAAAAGTTGAATTTTTGGCGGTATTTTTGTGTAATTTATATTTTAATTACAATGTTACTGTTATTTTTATATTTAATATTTTTTCTAGGTTATTTATTAAAATAGTTATAATAAAAATCTATTACAGGTATAGCAAATAATACTACTACTAACCAAAAACATATTAATGAAATATCAGATTTCATTGAATCAGGAGCAATATTATAAAAATCACAAAGAGCAGATATATTATCCGATATATACTCATGGGCTTTAACTAAAATAGCACTTATTGCAATTTTGGTAGTAATAGATGTTTTTACTTTAGCAATTTCCTTTTGTATTTCTTCTTCTACTTTGGTCTCAACTATTTCATTAATATATGAATAAGCTTTTTGCATGAATTGTTCTTGATATTCAGGGAATTTTTCTAATTCATTGAGTAAAGGATTAATATCTTCTAAGTTATTTACTAATGTTTCATCATAATATTCAGTGTCCTTTAATTTTGACGTAAAAGATGAAATAAGGTCTTTATTATAAGATATTTTATCTTGAATTCTGATAGATTGTTGAATTGCTGTACAAATATGATTAGGAATAGTAGGTATTGAAACCTGACTAAGAATATTAGAATATTGATAAATTGCTGGAGAAATTTTAGGAACATTATAATATTGAGCTATTGTAAAAGAATTTAGATGCATGTTACTAAGAATATTAGTGTATTGAGACATTATGGAGGAAATATTAGGAATTTGTGGTATTGAAGTGAGTTTAGGTAAATTATTTGCCAAAGACATAGCATTACTAATTGCTAGGGTATAGTGATTTATTTGATTAATTTTAGATAAATTATTAGCAATAGATGTAGCATTATTAAAAGCTAATGTAGAAAGTTGGATTTTTTCTAAATCTGAAAGTTGGTCATATTCATCTACATGAAGATTTTCGGATGAGTTTTCAGAAATTGAGGTTTCGTTTGGTTTCATATGAATGAATCCTTTCTTTATAATAATCTAAGTAAATAAATGGGGGTTTATTTACTTATGATTATTATATATTTTTTTAAAGTTTTTAGGAAGGAATCTATTATAAGGGTTTAAATACTAAATTAAAATATGGCGGTGATATAGCGATCGATACATTGATATAAAAAATAGTATAAGAGATATTAGTTATGTAGCAGGCGTGATTATAATAGTATATTTCAAATAGTCTTTATAACAGAAGAAATATTTAAGATATATTTACGTTAAAAAAATAATATATGCTTGTAAAAATACTAATATTACAAATTATTATTTTAAGAAAAAAGTATTAACTTACAATATTATTAAGGAGTTAAGAAAATGCAACTTACAGATAAAGAATTTTATTGTTTGTCTTGGCATTATAATGCTTTTTATGAACAAGCCAAGCATAAAAAAATAGCAGATTACGCACAAGCATGCGAAACCTGCAAATATAAAAAACAATGTTATATTGAAACTAAAAATCCTATTGTATATGAAATGGAGAAAAAATTACCAGTACAAATAATAAAACATATACATCAAAAAGATATTTTTAGCTTAGGTAAAAATAATTAACATCTAGGAATAGTTTTCAATATAGGACAATCGTCTGGATTAGATAAAGAACAACGTCCTATAGCTGCTAAAGAGCATTCAAATGATACTAATTTATATTGAGTGTGCATTTGTCCAATTACATTTATAGGTCGATATTCTGCTGCTATTTGATGTGTTTTTCCAGTAGTAGGACAATCACCTTCATAGTATTTAATCATTGTAATCACCTCCTTTCAAGGATGATTATAACACAGATATTTTTTTATGATGAAGTAGAATTACTTAGAAAATGTTAGGAGAATTTTATGAGCAAAGATTTTCAAAAAGAAAATAATACACTCAAACAATCCTCAAATACAATTTCAGTTGATGAATGTTTAGATGTATTAACTGGATTGGTAAAAATCAATGTTGATGAAAGTATTTTAGATAATATTTTTTCTTGCATGACAATAAAAACAGCTAAACCTATATTATTTTATGAAAAAATAAAAGAAGCATTTATTATCGTAGCAATAGCAAAGTCTTTTGGTGTTGGTAATGAATTAAATGATTATTTAATCAGTATTCAACAAGTAAATAAAAATATTAAATAGAATAGGAGGAATACTATGGATTGGAAGCTGGAATATGAGCTTACTCGCAAAAATATAGTTTCATCTATTGAGAGTTTAAGAACAACACTTACTGCACAGGAAAATTTCTTGAAAATTCTTGATAGAAACTATAATGAACGCAAAGAAATAGAAGCTTTGAAAATAGAGAAACAAAAACCTTATACAGTCCAGCAAGTAGCGGAACAGTTAAATGTAGATAGGCAAACTATTTATAAAGCTATAAAAGATGGAATATTAAAAGCTCGTCATATACGAGGTTCAATTCGCATCTATCCAGAGGATTTGAATAACTATATCAATCAATGTTGAATTCTTAATAGAGGTGATATTTATGAATTTATATTATTTTACTTTTGGAGCAAGACAAGAATTTGAAGGTTATGTTCAACCAGTAGTGGCTTCTGAATATGATATAGCAAGAAAATTGATGCTAAATAAATATGGCACTAATTGGTTTATGCAGTATAGTGCAAATGAATGGGAATTTGTAAAGTTAAATTGTGCATTAAAAGGTATTCCCTTTGACAGAGAATTACCACCAATAATAGAAGATAGGTATAAACCAAAAAGATATATATATTGATAAATAATAAAGGAGAGTAATGACTAATGGCAGTTAAATATACTGATATATTATGTATCAAGAATATTAGGTGAAAATAATTTTACAGTTTGCAAAAAAGCCATTAATTCCAAATCTATTGGTCATCATAAATATAAAAGCAGTGCTAATAAAACTGTTCATACAGCAGGTGAAGCACAAGATTATTTAGATAGAATTGCTGAGAAAAAAGGTTGGGACGAATATTAAAATAGAGGTGATATTTATGAAATGGTTTAGATATCATAGGATTTTTGCTGGTCTTGTTGTTGGCGGTATAGCTGTATTGAGTATTGGTGCAATAGATAATACAAAAGCATCGCCAACAGAGAACGTATATATAGTCCAAAAAGGTGATAATCTTTGGCGGATAGCAAGTCAATATTGTTCTGATGAAGACAATATTCAAGAATTTATTTATGAAATAAAAAAAGATAATCCTCATATAAAAGATTATCTTCAAGTAGGGCAAAAAATAGTTATAAAAAAAGAATTAGTCGATACCGGCATATCAACTAATTCTCAAGAACATAAATATTAACTTTATGTTTATATTTTACCATACTTTGAAATAAATTACTAACGAGTAAATGCAAGAAAATACGACTTAGTACGAGGAAATTCAAGAAAATTCGAGTTGCTACGAGAAAATGCAACATAATACGAGAAACTTCGAGAAAATACGAGTAAAAAAATGAAATTAAGTAGAGAACAAGCATTAATTTTAGCAGAGTTAAAAACTTCAGGAGCAATAAAATCATTACGAGGTTTAACTACTGTAGAGTTAAATAAGAAAATACCTGGAAATATAAAGCAAAGTATTATTTATCGCAATGCTTTAAAATTGCGTGATATGGGCTTGATAGATAATGGTATCAAGGTAGGAAAATCACACAGTTATTATATAACACCAATGGGAATTAATGCTTTAAATGAAGAAAAAAATAAATAATCAAGTAAGTAGGCAGGCAATAGCTTGCCTATTTTTCAAGGAGGACTATGTAATGGAAATTAAAGATAAGATTTTATTTATTGGTGTAGGTCAAGGCGGTGGCAATTTATGTCAAGAATTGGAGCTTAGAGGATACCGTACTTTAGCTATAAATACCAGCAAGGAAGATTTAAATACACTTACAGTGAAGCACAAATACCATATCACTGGTGGTGAAGGTTGCAGTAAAGACCGTAGTATTGGTAGACAATTAATAAGACAAGACTTCGTCAATATAGCTAAACAAATCAATAATTGTGGAAATGATGTAGAAATTATTATGGTAGGTTATACAACTGGTGGTGGCACAGGAAGCAGTCAAGGCACAGTATTAGTAGATATACTTACAATGCATCCAGAATATAAAGATAAGATTATTTGTAGCGTAGTGATATTACCTTCTAATAAAGAAAGTATCCAAGCAAATTCTAATGCTTATTGTTGTTTTAAAGAAATTAGCAATATTCAAAGAGGCGGAGCTTGTTTTGTACTAGATAATGAGGAGTTTAGAGATAAATATATGATAAATAAAGAATTTGTCGCTTATTTAGATGAATTTTTGCATATACCAGCTACAGATAAATCTATAAAAGGAAATATTGATTTTTCAGAAATAAAGAAAGTATTATCTGCACATAATATGGCGGTGATGATAGCTGTTCCTGAAGGTGAAAATACAGTGGCTAGATTATTGGATAGCCTACAAAATAATAGTATCTTTGCTAAAAGGGAACAAGATAATATTTTACAATATACAGCTCTTTCACTTGCTGATGAACGACTAAATCCTGAAGAAGTAAATCAAGATTTGCAGAAAGCTATTGGCATACCAATAGATAGTTTTACTACATTTAATAAAAGAAAGAGAAATTTTATCTGTCTAAGTGGTCTTACTTATCCAAAGACACGTTTAGAAGAAATTGAGAATTTAGTAAATAGCAATAAAGATACTGTTTTGAAAATAAAGCAAAATAATCTTGAATTAAATGCAGATATGAGCTTTTTGCAATCTACAACAAAGATAGAAGATTCCTCAATAAAAGAAGATAGTTTGGATAATATTTGGGATAAATACAATCTATAACAGTGAACATATTACGAGTATTTACGAGAAAATTCGAGAAAATTCCACAAAATGCGAGAAACTTCGACTTACTACGAGAAAATTCGAGAAAATGCGAGTAAATACGAGAAACAAAAATGAGTACCCAATATCGGGTACTCATATTCTTATACATAAAAAAATCTACTTTGAACTAAACAAAGTAGATAAAATAAAAAGCCATATAAAAAATACAAATTCGCTAATCAAAGTATACCTTTTATGTGGCATAAAGTCAATTTTTTAAGCGTCTACAAAGGCGTATGTAGAGCTTGTTAAAAGTATTATTTAGATGAACAAAAATAATAAAACAATGTGGTGATTTTATGTCTTATGTACAGATGAAAGTATATATGAAAAATAACATAGAGGTATATAAATATTATTCAGGAAAATTGGGGAAGAAAATATATAATGCTCCAGCACAGGGGAAGACTCCAATAAATCAATTAAAATATCAAGACCAAAAGGCAAGCCGTATCTGTGGATGGAAAATAGCAGAGAATTTCGATAAGAATGATTTATGGGTTACATTAAATTATCCAGCAAGACAAGCTATTGAATCACAAAAAGCAAAAGCAGATATAAGTTTATTATTAGTTAATCTTCGTAGAGCATATAAAAAAGCAGGTATGGAACTTAAATATATTTATACTGCTGGAAGAACAAAACGAGGTATGGTCCATTTTCACATGGTAATAAATCGTTTTGATACAGCCATCATTGCTGAACTTTGGCGAAAAATTTCTAATGGCGGAACACATTTTCAACATTTATATACAAATGAATATGGTTATGTGGATTATAAAAAGATAGCAGATTATTTAATCAAAAATAGTCAAGAAACATATTATCGAAAAGATAGAATTCATAAAAAGCGTTTTTGTGCTTCCCTTAATCTTGCTATGCCTGTAGTAGAAAAACGCATCGTAAATGCTAAAACATGGAAAGAAAATCCTAGTTCTATTAAAGGTTATTTACTTGATAAAAATAGTATCTATAACGGATATGGTTGGTCAGATAATGGAACTTATTGGGAAGGTTGTCGTATCCAGCGTTATAACTTAATTCATTTGGGCATATTGTGTAATAAAAAACATAGAAAAAAGAAACTCCCTGATATTCCACAAATATTTGATGATAAATCTTGGTATTTGTAATCAAAAATAAAGTAGCTGCATTCATAGACATATATTTATTGTGCCTATTGCAAATAAATAAATAAGGACTGATGACATGAATAAAAGTGATATTAGTAGAAGAAGCAATGCACAAGGAAAAATATTTGAAAATCAGATATATTCCGCATGCTTAGGATACTTATATGAGGGTAGAGCTTGTATTGATAAAATACCTGAACCATTTGGTGTAATCAAAAAAGACTATATTACTGGAGAGTTTTCAGGTAGATTTTTTGCGAAAAAGAAAGCTCAACCAGATTTTCAAGGAACATTAAAAGGTGGAAAATCTATAATTTTTGAAGCCAAATCAACATCAAAAGATAAGATTGCTCTATCTATATTAACCGCTCATCAAGTTGAGTTATTAGAACATCATTATCAATTGGGAGCAATAACCGCCATATGTGTAAATATCAATAATGATTTTTACTTTGTGCCATATGCACTTTGGCGATTATGCAGAGAACAATGGGATAGAAAATATTTCACTAAAGAATATTTAGATGAATTTAAAATCAAGTTTAATGGTGCTGTTAACTTTTTAGATATGGTAAACGGAAAAAAAGTAGAAGATATGACAATCTTCATAAAAGAATAGGTGATATTATGTGTGAATATACTTGGCTTGATGGAACAATATGGATATGTAGTTTAATAGAAAAGCCATGTCCTTTTGTAAAACCTCAATACAATGATTTATGTATAGAAATGAAAGTACAGATATGTACTGGCAAATGTGAAAATAAAAAATAGTAGAGGTAGATATAAATGGCATTGACAAAAGCAGATATAAATAAGATTTCAGATATGATAAAACTAACTGTGATGGCGGTTGTTAGTGAAGCAATAAAGACAGTAATACAAGATAATAGCATTAATTTAAAGCAAAAGCCTATAAATTATAGAGAAAAGACTATAAAAAAATTAGAAGCATATAATATTCTTAAGCATAATATGCAGAAATGTGAAAAAGATATTGAAGATTTATATAAAGAAGAATTTAGAGCATGTCCAGCTGTTCATCATGCTATGGAGTATTATGATGAAAAATGTACACTTGATGAAATTCGTTATGTGAAAAAATTAAAAATAGAACATATCTATTATAGAGATAAAGAAGAAGTTGATTTCATAGATAGTGTTTTAGAAGAAATAAAAGATGAATATTATGGCGGAATAATAAAAATGATTTATTTTGATAAGATGAAAATTGAAGATATAGCAAACAAAATGAGTTGTGATAAGGTTACATTATATAGGCATAGAAATAGATTATTAGACATATTATCTATAAGGTTTTTTGGCAAAGATGTACTTGAATAAATGCAACTAGACCGTGCAAAAAAATCGCAATTTACTACCGCAAAAAAAGATGATAAAATTTTTATAGGTCAAAGAAGCGAGAAAATGACCTCTCTAAAAATAAACGCTTTTCCGTCTGAAAACTGAATAAGGTTACGCACATGATTGTGGATTACATGCAGAAAAGACAGCTAATAATTTAGCTGTCTTTTTTGTTTGGAAGGTGATGAAATGACGATTATAAAATGTGATAAATTTAGATGTTTCTATAATGCTGAAGGTATTTGTGAACATAGAAAGATAATCATGAAATATAAAAGGTGTATGAGTTATACAGTATCTGGAAATTTTACTATAAGAGATTTAATACAACATAAAGCTACTTGTCATAAAGCCAATGGCAAATATAAAAATAATACAGCAAAGGTGTTTAAATAAATGGCAAAAGAATTTGCAAGGAAGTTTTATAACAGTACAAGATGGCGGAAGTGTGCTAAAGCTTTTGCACAGTCTAAGCTTTTTATTTGTGAGATGTGTCATAATCAAACAAGTGAAAAGATTGATGGTGATCAGCGTTATATTGTTCATCACAAAGTACCACTTACACCAAAGAACATTGACGATCCTTATATTACTTGTGGTTGGGATAACCTTATGCTGCTATGTATTGAATGTCATAACAAGATACATAGTAAGGAGCGAAGGCGAATGCTCTTTGATGACAATGGTAATCTAATTGGTATTGATGAACCAAAGAATAATTAAAATGATTAACTATACCCCCATATACGATAAATTATCTGATAATTTCCTAGACCGGAGGGTCCACGTTCGTATAAAATACACGATATCGCCGAGAGGGGTGTGGTCTATTTTTCAGAAAATTTACTAGAAAGGAGATGTATTTTTGTGTCAAAAGTAAGTGAAAAAACTTTGAAAAAGCGAAGAGTAGCACAATATAGAGAGGCTTTTAAAAACATTGATGATGATAAAATGGCAATAGTCGAAAGAACAATTGATTTTGCTGTTGACCTAGAATTTAGGCTTGATAACCTGCAAAAAAACCTCGATAAAGATGGTTTTATCGAGGAATATTGCAATGGAAAAGACCAATACGGCACAAAAGAGTCTACTGCTAGTAAAGCATATTCTACAGCTTTAAAAAATTATAATTCATTAATCCGAACGTTGCTATCTTGTATGCCACAAAAAACTTCTGATGATGTTGATGATGGTTTTGAAGCTTTTGTTGATACATTGAAAAAGTAGTGATTATATGAATTATATTGAGGTTTACTATGGAAAGATAAACAATGGTGATGTAGTAGTTTCAGAAAAAGTAGCGAAATTATTTAAGCATTTACATGATAAGCTTGATGATAACAATGGTCGTTATATTTTTGATGAACAAAGAGCCAATCATGCCATAGATTTCATTGAACGATATTGCAAACACTCTAAAGGTAAATGGGCTGGTAAGCCTGTTATATTGGAAGTGTGGCAAAAAGCTATACTTTCGGCACTGTTTGGTTTTGTAGATAAAGATACAGGACTTAGGCAATATAGAGAATTAATTTTAATCGTAGCTCGTAAAAATGGTAAGTCTACATTATCCAGTGGAATAGGTCTTTATTTGTTATTTGCTGATGGTGAAGCAGGTCCTGAAATTTATAGTGTAGCGACAAAAAGGGACCAAGCAAAAATAATATGGTTAGAATCAAAAAGAATGGTAAAAAAATCGCCATCATTAGCTAAACGCTCTAAATCATTAGTGTCCGAAATACAGTGTAATTTTAATGATGGAACATTTAAGGCACTGGCAAGTGATAGCGATAGTTTAGATGGTCTTAATGTTCATGGAGCACTGATAGATGAGTTGCATGCTATCAAAGATAAGAACCTTTATGATGTAGTAATTGATGGTATGACTGCAAGAGAACAGCCTTTATCTATTATTACATCTACTGCTGGTACAGTGCGTGAAGGTATTTTTGACCTAAAGTATGAAGAAGCAGCTAATATTATTGCCGATTTCGACAATGAAGAAGGCTATAAAGTAGATACTATTTTACCAGTGATTTATGAACTGGATAGAAGAAGTGAATGGACTAATCCAAAATATTGGGCAAAGGCTAATCCTGCACTAGGAACAATAAAAAATAAAGAACAATTAGAAGATAAAGTAAATCGTGCAAAGGCTAATCCTCATTATGTTAAAAATTTATTATGTAAAGATTTTAATGTGCGAGAAACTGCTACAGAAGCTTTTATGACTTTTGAACAACTAAACAATGAAGCAACGTTTGATATTGAGGTTTTAAAACCTAGATATGGCATTGGTGGTATAGATTTATCTGCTACAACGGATTTAACTTGTGCAACTATGCTTTTTAAAACGCTAGAAGATGAAAAACGTTTTTATGTAGAGCAGATGTATTGGATACCAGAAGAATTACTTGAAAAACGAGTACATGAGGATAAAGTGCCTTATGATATTTGGCTAAAGCGAGGATTTATTAGGTTAAGTCCTGGCAATAGTATAGATTATCGCTTGATTGTTGAATGGTTTAAAGAAATGCAAAATGAAAAAGATATATACCTGTTTAAATGTGGCTATGATAGTTGGTCTGCAAAATACTTTGTACAAGATATGATAAATACTTTTGGTGAGCCAACTATGGAGCCAGTAATACAGGGTAAGAAAACTTTATCTGGTCCGATGAAAGCTTTGGGTGCAGATTTAGAAGCTAAACTTATAAATTATAATAACAATCCTGTACTTAAATGGTGTATGGCAAATGTTAGTGTAGATATGGATAAAAATGGAAATATTCAGCCATGTAAATTACAAAATCCAAGACAACGCATTGATGGTTTTGCAAGTCTACTTGATGCATATGTAGTATATGAGAGAAATAAAGATGACTATATGAATATTATTTAAAAGGTGGTGAGACATTGCAATTTAGAAGTTTATTTAGCAAAATCTTTGGTAATCAAAAAGAATATAAAGATGTTACAGCTTTAAAATTATTAAATGGTTATACAAATATGTATACACCTTTTTCAGGAAATGCTTATGATGACGCTACAGTACGAGATTGTATAGATACTATTGCAAGGCATTTTGGAAAAATGCGACCAAAACATGTAATTAAGGATAATGGAAAAATAAAAAATGTACCTAATGATAGATTGAATTATTTATTAAGTTCGTATCCTAATCCAATGATGACTGCTAGTGAATTTTTAGAAAAGTTTATAGCACAGTATTTTACGTATAATAATGCTTTTATTTATATACAATGGGACGAATTTACAGGCAGTATAAAAGCTGTATATCCATTAGATTTCCCTCTTTTGGAAATACTAGAAGACAAAACATATAATCTTTATGCTAGATTTACTTTTGGTGCAGGTGAAAGAGTTACTATTCCTTATGAAAATCTTATTCACATTCGTAGACATTTTAATCGCGATGAAATATTTGGCGATGATAATTCAAAGATAATGATTGAAGATTTATCAACGCTAAAGGCAGTTAGAGCTTCTATTATTAATGCAGTTAAAAATTTTACAGCACTGCGTGGATATTTAAAATGGATTTCATCTCTTAGACCAGAAGATATGAAAAAAGTACATGATGATTTCGTACGAACATATGCTAGTAATAATCCTTCAGGTATAGCTAGTTTGGATAATAAAGTAGAATTTCATGAATTAAATAGTAAGATAACTACCTTTAATAGTCAACAAATGAGTTATGCTAGAGATTGTATTTATAAACATTTTGGACTTAATGAAAATATCATCATGGGCAAATATACAGAAGATGAGTATATAGCCTTTTATGAGTCAGTACTTGAGCCTGTAGCTATAAAATTAGCTCAAGAAATGACAGACAAGTTATTTACAAGACGAGAAAGAGGCTTTGGTAATGAAATTATTTTAGAAAGTAATAGATTAAACTTTATGTCTGTAGCATCTAAAATTAAAATCTGTGAAACACTTATTCCTACTGGCGGACTTACAATCAATGAAATTCGTGAAATCTTTGGTTATGCTGGTATTGAAGGCGGTGATGAACGTCTTATCAGTTTAAACTTTGTAAAAGCTAAGGACCAAAGTTTATATCAAACAGGTAATAATGATAATTCATTGAAAGGTGGTGAAGATAATGGGGAAAATGGAAATGAGAATGGCACTACTAGAGCCAGCTAATAATGATGATGAAAATAAGCAACTTGTAGAAGGATATGCAGCAGTTTTTAATCAAAGGGCATTAATATGGGAAAGTGAGTGGAGCGGTTGGAAATATATGGAAGTAATAGACCGCAATGCTTTTAATGGTGCAGATATGAGCGATACTGTCTTTAAGTATAATCATGGCGATGTAGCAATGATACTCGCTAGAGCAAGTAATAATACATTAACCATGAATACTGATGATAAAGGTCTTAGAATTAGTGCTGATATTATTGATACCAATAATGGTACAGATGTATATAAACTTATTAAACGTGGTGATTTAAACAAAATGAGTTTTGCTTTTACTGTAAAAAGTGAACGAACTGAAGTTGACAAAGAAAATAAGATTTATACACGTACAATAACTGCTTTTGATAAAATTTATGATGTGGCGGTTGTAGATTTTCCAACGTATGATGGAACATCTATACAGGCACGAAGTAAAGAATATTTTGTGGACCTAGAAAAGGATTTACAAGAAAAGCAAAGAAGAAAAAGATTATTGCTTATGACGTATTTATAAAAGGGTTTTGTGTTTTATATTGCAAAAATCACAAGATATGCTATACTAAGTATAGAAACAGTGAAGTTCATTATAATGCACAAAACCCTTAGGAAGTGGTAGTTCCTAAGGGTTTTTACATTATTACGCTAATGCTGGAGCGTTAGGATAGTTACTCAAAAAAGTGCTTATCTATCCATTTGTAAATGAAGTAAGAGATTACATTTACCATAATAAGCACAACAATATCAGTGAAGTTCATTATATGCACCTCCTCTCTGTTACCAGATTGGAGTTGAGTAACGAAAATAGTATAACATAAATTTATTAGTTAAGCACCTAAGAAGGTGCTTTTTTTGTACCCATTTTAAGATATTCAGAAAGGAAAATACAATGAATAAACGATTAGAAGAAATTTTACAAAGAAAAGAAGAAATTCGTTCTTTATTAGCTGATGAAACAAATAAAAATTTAAATTTTGATGAACTTGAAAAAGAAGTTAGAGAACTTGATGAAGAAGAAAAAGAAATCCGTAGACGACAAACTATTATTAATAATATTGGTAGTGGAATGACAACAAGAACAAATACAACTAAACCAGTAAAAGCCAATATCTATGATAGTGAAGAATATAGACAGGCATTTATGAATTATGTTTGTCGTGGTGAAAAAATCCCTCAAGAATTTAGAAGTGATGAAGTAACAGCTACAACAGATATTGGGGCATTAGTTCCACCAGTTACACTCAATAAAATTATTGAAAAAATTGAAGCTTATGGCATGATTTTACCACTTGTAACACGTACAGCTTATAAAACAGGTATGGTAATTCCAACAGCGAGTGTAAAACCTACAGCTACATGGGTAGCAGAAGGAGCTGGCTCTGATAAACAGAAAAAAGCTCTTAGTGGAACAATTACTTTTGGACATTTTAAATTACGTTGTGCTGTAGCTGTTACTTTAGAAACAGAAAATATGGCATATAGTGCCTTTGAAACAACTCTTGTTAAGAATATCGTAGAAGCAATGGCAAAAGCACTGGAAATGGCGATTATTTCTGGCACAGGAAGTGGTCAACCAACAGGTATTCTTACAGATAATAGCAAAGGTGCGAAACTTGAAGTATCTGCACTTGATTATCAGACGCTTATAAATGCTGAAGCAGAACTTCCTATGGAATATGAAAATGGTGCAGTTTGGGTTATGACTAAAAAAACCTTTATGCAGTTTGCAGGAATGGTAGATAAAAACGGACAACCTATTGCACGTGTAAATTATGGTATTGGCGGAAAACCTGAACGTATTTTACTTGGTAGAACGGTAAAACTTACAAACTATATTGATACCTTTAATGAAAGTTTAGGTGCTGGTAAAGTATTTGCGTTTCTTTATAATTTTGCCGATTATACGCTTAATACTAATTTCCAGATTGGTATTAAAACTTATGAAGATAATGACACTGATGACATTATCCGCAAAATGATTATGGTGTGCGATGGTAAACCTATTATCTATGATAGCCTTGTTAAATTGGTGAAAGCGGGAGAGTAATAGCCCCAGCAATAGTAGGTAAAGCAATAGTGGGGCAAACAATTGTAGGAAAAGAAAGATAAATAAAAGTGAGGTAAATAATTATGTATACAAAAACTAATTGGGTAAATAATGAAACTCCAGTAAATGCTGAAAATATGAATAAAATTGAAACTGCACTTGAAACACATGAAAATGCAATTGAAGATAAATTAGATAAACCAGAAGTAGATGGTACTGAAAATCAAATTTTAGCTCGTGGAGCAGATGGAAAATTAATTTATATTGATAAACCAAAAGACGGAGAACAAGGTCCTCAAGGAGAAAAAGGTGAAAAAGGTGATGTTGGACAGCAAGGTCCAAAAGGGGAGACAGGTGAGCAAGGAACAGCAGGAGCAAAAGGAGATACTGGTGCAAAGATAACAAGTATAGAACTTACTATCACTGGCGGAACTATTACAGGTACAGCTCATCTTGATGATGAAAGTACAGCTTCTATTACAGGTACTTATTCTGCTAGTTAAGGAGTAATTTAATATGGCTGTTACACTAAAACAAACAAAAGATTATTTGCGAATTGATGAAGATTTAACTGAAGATGATGAACTCATAGGAAGTTTAATCGAAGCTGCTACTGATTATTTAGAGCAGACTACCGGAAAAAAGTATAGTGATAACAGCCAGCTTTTTGTCTTGGCTGTTAAAATGTTGGTAGCACACTGGTATGAAAATAGAAGTGTTTTTTCTACAAAAACCAATGTAAACAATCTACCACACTCTATAGAAGCTATAATTACGCATATTTCTCTGGCACAGTATTATAAACCATTAGGAAGTGAAACATCATGATTAATATTGAAGAAATTGGTACATTAGATAAACGTGTAACAATTTTAAAATATGAAGATGTTGAAACACCGTATAATTTGACACAGAAAAAATTAATGCCATTTTTGAAAGTATGGGCAAGAATTGAACCTCTTAGAGGTAGAGCTTATTATGAGCAATACAAAGAAAAAACCGAAGATTTAAGTAAAATAACTATTCGCTATCGAAAAAATATAGATAATTCTATGTTAGTTAAATATAGAAATAATCTATATGAAATAAAAAATGTCATAGATCCTTATGAATCGCATATAAAACTAGAATTAATGTGTAGCATAAAGAAATCAGGTGCTAGTGATGGGAATTAGTTTCGAAGAATTTATTGGTAGGTTGCAGACGGTGCAAAAGAATTTTCCAGATGATGTTGAGACTGTTTTAAATCGTGGTGCTAATCGTATGATTAAGGCTTTAAAAACAAATAGTCCAGATAGTGGAAAGGATCATAAAAGAAAATTAAATAAAAGTTGGAAAAAGAAAATTGAAGGCTATGGCAAGGACATTCATGCCAATATTTATTCTACAGCACCACATTTTCATCTTATTGATCGTGGTCATAAAATAGTGGATAAGAAAGGACAAGAAAAAGGTTTTGTACAAGGAAAGCATTTTTTACAAAAAACTATAGATGAACAGCAAGATGATTTACAAGAATATATGTGGAAAGGTGTATATAAGCGGGTAAAAGATAAATTAGATGGTTGATGTAGTAAAACAGATAGATATCTTAAATCAAATTGGCATAATGCTGAAAGCAGAATTTAAAAGCACGGTTTATAGTGATGAAATCTTAGAAGATTTCGCTAAACCGTGCTTTTTTATTAAATGTTTATGTACTAATATCCCACAGACTAAAAATATAACAAAGAAAAGATTGTCTATTATATTGACATATTTTCCGAAAGATATCGATAAAAATGAAATACATTATGCTGATGTTATGGATAGACTTCAAATGCTTTTTCAAAGAGGAATACCTCTAAAAAAGAGATATATTCATGTGAATGAATTTACTATTGATAGAGTAGGGGAAGGACAAGATATTATCCAAATGATAGTAAAGATGGATTATTTGGAGCAAATTATAAGACCAATGAAGCAAGCTGATTTAATGGAAGAAATGCAGTTAAAAGTAAAAATAAATGAAGGAGAGAGGGCAATATGGCAAAATTAGGAATGCCAAATGTGATTGTATCTTTTAAAGAAGCAGGCATTGCAGCAATTGAACGTAGTAAACATGGTATTGTAGCTTTAATTTTAGAAGAAGAACAATCTATTATTGATGAACTTACTACAAATAAAAATGCTATAGTAGGCAGTGCTATTTGTGGTGAAGCTGTTTGTGGTATAGAAACAGCTTCAGAAGCTATTGAAAATCCTTTTGTAATATATACAGCAGACGATATACCATCTATTCTTAGTGAAAATAATAAAGATTATATTACAAAATGTTTATTGGGATATGTAACGACACCATATAGAATTAAAGTCTATTTACAAGCTAAAGGTAAAGAAGGCACTGATAAATGGCAGGATAGTCTAAAAAAAATAGCTACAGAAAGATTTGATTATTTATCTATTCCTACAGTAGAAGCAGATCAACTTGAAACATTATTCACATGGGTAAAAAGTTATCGAGAAAATAAATATAAAAAAATGAAAATAGTAATGCCAGGTTATGATGGAGATTATGAGGGTGTTATTAATTTCAGTAATAAATATATAAAAACAGCTACAAAGACTTATACACCAGCTGAATATACTGCACGTATTGCTGGACTTATTGCAGGTACTCCACTTACGATAAGTGCAACATATGCACCACTTAATGAAGTAATTGATTGTGATAAATATGACCTTGATGAAAATGATGAAAAAGTTAATAATGGTGAATTTTTTATTTGGTATGATGGCACAAAATATAAAATGAGTCGTGCAGTAAATAGTCTTGTTACTACAACGCAAGGAAAACAAGAAGGCTATCAAACAATTAAAATCGTAGACATTATGGATATGATTTATGATGATATTAGAATTACAGCACAGGATAGCTATATAGGTAAATATGCAAATACTTATGATAATAAATGTTTACTTATTACTGCAATAACTGGATATCTTAAAGAACTTGAAGGTGAAGGTCTTTTACAAGCTAATTATTCTACTGTAGAACTAGATACGGAAGCAATAAAAAATTATCAGCTGCAAAACGGTCTATATACCAAAGATGAACTTGCAGATATGAGTGATGATGAAATTAACCAGCTAGATACAAAGAAAAAAGTATTTTTAAAAGGCAAAATTAAGATAATTGACGCTATGGAAGATATAGAACTACCATTTGATATTTAAGAAAGGAGTTTACTTTTATGGATAAATTTGAAGCTCAACGTGTTATGAGCGGGACGCAGGGCGAAATTTGGATTGAAGGTAAATACATGGCAGAAGTAACAGGGTTTAAAGCAGAAATTAAACTAATAAAAGAAGAAGTTAATCAAGTAAAAACCATGTTTAAACAGTATAAAGTTGTAGGCTGTGAAGGTACTGGAAATGTAAAAATGAATCATGTGTCTTCTTATTTTATTAATCTTATGGCAGATAATATTCGTAAGGGGCGTCAAACAGTTGTTACAATTCGTGCAAAACTTGATGATCCAGATGCAGTTGGACGTGAAGAAGTGATTATTCGTGACGCAACCTTTGACAAACTTACTCTCATGGATTGGGAAGCTAAAAAACTTACAGAAGATGATTATGATTTTACTTTTACAGACTTTGAAGTGCCTGTTACTGCTAACGCTTAATATATTTGTAATTATTTTTAAAGGAGATAAGAAGAATGAGTTTAGTTGATGTATTATTAAATAGTGATGTAGATGAAATCTTGGCGGAAAAAACAGAAGAATATGACGTTGAAAGATTAAGTAAAGTTTTGGGAGAAAAATTTGTACTTACCTTAAAATCTATTCCAGCTAAAAGATATTCTGAAATTCAAACAACAGCTATTAATATAAAGGGAAAAAGTAAAAATATAGATTTATATAAAATGCAAATGCTTACATTAAATGAAGGAATAAAAGAACCAAATTTGGCAGATACTAATTTACTTAAAAAGTTTAATGCAACTACTCCATTTGATATGTATGAAAAGTTGTTTTTAGCTGGTGAAATTACAGATATAGCAAATAAAATAAGTGCATTATCTGGCTACAGTGAAGAAGAAAAACAACAAAATATTGAAGAAATAAAAAACTAATAAAATCTGATGGCAAAACAAATATGATGTATTGGCTTTATAGAAAACATCATTGGAAGCCATTAGATTTTTTTAATATGGGCAATGGTGAAAGAACCATTATTGAAGCTTTTATAAGGCAAGAACAAGAAGATATAAAAGAAGAAATAAAAAAAATGAGGGGATAAAATGGCAACACAAATTGATGTAACTTTAAGGTTAATAGATATGATGACCTCCCCTCTTGTACGTGTTCAAAATGAAATGGAACGTACAGCACGTGCTCATCAGCGTATGGGTAGAGATATTCAACGTATTGGTGATGGATTTAGTAGTGTCGGTGAAAGTATGTTACCAATTGCAGCTGGAATTACAGCAATTGGTGCAGCAGGAGGTCGTGCATTTATTGATTTTGATAGTATTATAACTGGAGCAGCAGCAAAAGCTGGAGCAACAGCAGAAGAAATGGAAATGATGAGGCAAAAGGCAAGTCAGTTTGGTGCAGATTTTCCAATAAGTGCCACGCAAGCAGCAGAAGGTATGGATAGATTAGCAGCGGCAGGTTATGATGCTAATCAAGTTATTGGTGTTATGCCATCTGTTATTACAGCAGCGGTAGCTTCAGGTGAAGATTTAACCACAACGTCAGATGTTGTAAGTAATGCTCTTAATATTTGGAACTTAAAACAAGGTGATATTGCTAGTAATGCTATGCGAGTAGCAGATGTAGTACAGATGGCTGCAAATAAATCTAGTCTTAGTATGACAGACTTTGGTGTGGCTATGCAGTATGCTGGTGCGCCTGCTGCAACACTCAATATTTCGATTGAACAATTATCTACAGCAATGGCTATAATGAAAAATAATGGTATTGAAGCAAGTACTATTGGAACATCACTTCGTTCTATTTTTACAAGATTATCTAGTCCACCTAAATCAGCAGCAGAAGCTATTGAGCGATTAGGATTACAAGTAAAAGATACTCAAGGAAATTTTTTAGGAATACAGCCAATAATTGAGCAATTGCGAACAAAAATGATTGGTATGTCTGATACTGAACAAGTAGCTATTGCTCAAGCTTTAGCAGGTCAGGAAGCTTATAGTGGTTTATTAGCATTAATAAAAACAGCACCCCAAGATTATCAAGCAATGCAAGATGCAATGAATAATGCAACGGGTTCTTCACAGGCTCAATTTGAAGTAATGAAAGGTACACTTAAAAATAGTATTGATGGTATGTTAGGGAGTCTTGAAAGTCTTGCTATTAATTTTGGTAGTGTTTTAACACCGCAAATAAAGATGGTAACCGATAATATAGGAAATTTAGCAGACTTAATAAATACGTTATCTCCTGAAACTAAATTACTAATCGGTAATATTTTAATGTGGACAGTAGCATTTACTGGTTTTATGCTGGCAACAGGTAAAGTTATAAGTATTGGTGGTGGTATTGTAAAACTTTATGGCGACATAGGTAGAGCTGCAATGGGTGGAAGTATACACAATAAGGCTTTACAATTTGCTGTATTAAATACAGTTAATGCTTATAGAACATTAAGAACAGCATTGATTACTGTAAAATCGGCAATGACACTTGAAACTGTTGCTATTGCAACAGCTAGTGGACTTGGTAAAATCTCTAATGCTATAAAAACGGTAGTTACAGTATCACGTGCGTTTATTTTTTCTCCAATTGGAATTACTTTAATGGCTATTGCGGGTATTGCTTTTCTAGTTTATCAAAATTGGGAAACTGTAGGACCGTTTTTAATTGGATTATGGAATCAAATTAAAGCAGCATTTTTAGAAGCATGGTCGCAAATTCAACCTGCTGTTGTATTATTAATGGCTTCTTTTAGTAGGCTTAAAGATGTAATATCTAGCGGTATTAATTCTGTTTTATTGGCACTACAACCAGCATTTAATGCCATAAATCAATTAATTAATATTATTTTATCCTTAGGTAGTTCTATTAGTGGTGTGCTTATGCCTATACTTCAGTTGCTTGCAATATTTTTAGGAAGTGTTTTCATCACAGCTTTAGTAATAGCTGCAAATGTGATAACTAATAGTATTATTACAGCAATTAATATAGCTACTGCTGTTATTACAGGATTTTTAGGCGTATTAAATGGCATAATCACATTTATAACAGGCGTATTTACTGGAAATTGGCAAATGGCATGGCAAGGTATAGTTAATGTTTTTCAGAGTATTTTTATAAGCTTGAATGATATTGTTAACAGTGTTTTAAATGAAATTAAATCAAGTGTAAATAGTATTATAGATAGTATAAATTCGATTAGTTTTACAGTTCCAGAAGGCGTACTAGGTATTGGTGGAGCAACTTTTGGTGGGCTTAATATTCCTAAATTTGCAAGAGGAACAGAAAACTTCACTGGAGGACCTGCCATAATTAATGAGCAAGGTGGAGAAATTGTAGATCTACCAAGTGGAACACGTGTCATTCCGCATGATAAATCTATTCAGACAGCATATGCACAGGGACGACAAGACAATCAAAGTAACAGTAATAATTATAATTTCAGTATTAATATTTATGGTGCAAATATGAAATCAGATGCCGACATGGACGAGCTAGCGGATAAATTAATGCAGAGAATTTATTATCAAATGCAAAAAAGAAGTATAAACATGAATGAGGGGGCGGTGTAATGGCTTCAATTTTGTCGTTTTTAAATCAGGCAGTAGATAGCATTATAAGTTCAGGCTCTGGCTTAAATACGGGTTGTAAGTTGGTTTTAAGCTGTGCTGGAGAAAGTGTAACTTTTCCCGTATCACCACCTTCTTTTAAAGTAAGCAATGCTTACAATAATAGCACTATAAATGTAAATTCTTTAGGTGATATAAATATGCTAGGAAAACGTGGATTAACTACAATTAAATTTTCTAGTTTTTTTCCAGCACAGGCTTATGATGATATTGTAAATACTACACCTGATAGTCCATATAGTTATGTTGAAAAAATAAACTCTTTTGCACAAAAAGGACAGCCTTGTAAATTAGCTATATCTAATACAAATATAAATCTTAATGTGAGTATCGATACCTTTGACTATAATGAAAAAGATGGTACTAGTGATGTTTATTTTTCCATTTCTTTAAGAGAATATCGATATGTATTACCAAATTCTAATAAATTAAATAATACAACAGGGCTTGCAAGTAGAGTAGCAGAGGAACGAAAAGAAAAAGTAATTAACTGGTATCCTGGTATGGATTTAATGGATGTAGCAGCACAGAGTGTGGGGCAGTTTTTTCCGATTGATAAACAAGATGCAAAGCAATTATCTGTATTTAGGACGTTAGCAAAAACAAAAAATTTGAATGTTGGCACTGTACTCCATGCAACAAAGCAGTCTATTAAAATAAGTGATGATACGATTATAAATTTTTAAGGTGATAGTATGCTTATATGTAAATATACAGATCCGCCGCTTACACAAAAAGAACAAGAAGAATTACAGCAAAAGAAAAATAACAATGTAGCATACGCTGAACCATTATCTGATTTTGATATTACAAATTTTGTAACGAAATGGACATGGAGTGGTGATAGTGAACAAGCAGCAAGAAAACTGGATTTTGAGATTGTTTATAATACTGTAGATAAAGACAGTGCCTTTACCGCCTTGAATTTAAAAGTTGGCGGTTTTATTTATTTATCTTATGCTGAAACGGAAGAATCAGAACCTGTTGAAATTTTTCAAGGTAGGATTTTTTACAGAAAAAGAAATTCTAATACATTTACTTTTTCTTTTACCTGTTATGATTATATGGTTTATTTGGCAAAGTCGAAGGTACAAATGCTATTTGATGGAATTACAGTAACAGACGCTATAAAGCAGGTATGTACAGAAATAGGTATCAATGTATCTGCAAATATTCCACAGATTAATACAGTAGTAAGTTTTATCGCTGATGGTAAATCTTGCACAGAGGTTTTTAGAATGTTGTTTGAGTATACCAAAGCCGACACAACAAATAATCAGAATGGTGAAGATTATACTGTAATTTGTTTAAACGGCGATGTAACAGTTATTAAAAAAGGTGAGCTAATTGAAAATTATATAGCTACTGATTTAACTGATATTGATAACTCGGAACACTCTGAGAGCATAGAAAGTATGGTAAACCGTATAAAATCTGTAGATGATAATGGTAATATATGCCAGGTCTTTACAAATGAAAATGATGTTACACATTTTGGCATGATACAAGATATCTATAAAATGCAACCACCAAAAGAAAACGAAACAGTTGATAATATAAAAATGGCAAAATCTAGATTGAAAAGATTGCAAGATGAAAGTTCAATTAAAGCTGTTGGCAATATACAGTGTATTACAGGGTATACGATTGAAGTGCAGGAAGAGCAACTCAAAGGCAAGTTTTTTATAAAAAGTGATACGCATAATTTTAGTGGTAATGTGCATACAATGGATTTAACTTTGGAGTATATACCAGATAATCCCCAAATACCAGAAATTGAACAGCAAGATATCGCTGTACCAGTATTTAAGAGTAGTAAACGTAAAAAAAGCACTGGTGGCGGTAATGGAAGTCTCAAAGTTGATAAAGGACTATCTACAGGTTTTGATGCTTGGGGTGGAACTACAATGGATAATGGGAGAAATGGGTGCGCTGAAGCTGTTGGAAAAATGGGAAGCTATTACAGCCCATTTTTAGCAGAGCAGTGTAATAATGGTGTTGTTGGTGTACCTTCTATGGTGGCAAATGCAGATAGTGCGGGGATTTTAGAAGATTTTTCAACAGAAAATCTTGAAAAAGGCGATGTTATTGTTTATGGCAATAATGACCATGTGGTAATTTATGATGGTAATGGTGGATATTATGGCAATAGTAGCAGTAAAAATGTTGTGGTACATGGTAGAGATTACAATAGCCTAAACATAACACCAACAAAAATTATAAAAGCAAGCAAAGGATGATTAAATGAAAAAAACGGAAGATCCGTATAAAGCAATGTTAATGCTTTTTCGTAATGTTGGTGGTAAGGCGGGACTACAATCCACTGTACAAATTGGCACTATTGTAAGTCCACCACCAGAAATAAAAGTGCAATGGAATGGTATGCTACTTGATAAAAAGTGGTTTTATATAGATGATTATTGGTTACAGGGGCATACAAGGCAGATACGAGGACATATAATATCTGCTACTCAAAATCGTGGTGGTGGTATTGGTGATAGTGCCTATGAAAGCCACAATCATGATATTAATAATGATTATACAGCTTCTATTATTTATACTGATACATGGCAAATCGGCGATAAAGTTTTAATGATACCGATTATGGGAGATGATAATAAAACAGTGAAACAGTTTTGGATATTAAGTAAAGGTAAAAGATTGGACGGTAATTGATATGGCTAATCCTTTTATGATAGGAAATACCGTAAATACTGAACAGTACAATACGCAAAAAGAATTTAAAGAATATGCATGGGATTTTAATAGAAATTCTTTTATTTATAATGATGATGGTTCTATGAAAATAGTTACACGAAATGAAGCAATAAAAGTATGGGTATATAAAGTATTGCAGACAGAACGATTTCGATATGGTGCATATTATGATGATTATGGTCTAGATTTAGAAAGATTTGTAGGGAAGGTAGCTAATGATGAGATAAATGCTAATGAATTATATAATGCTGTTAAAGAAACATTGCTTGTAAATCCGTATATTTTAGCGGTTAATAATATATCTGTCGAACAAGTAAATAAAAAGATAATTTTAAATCTAGAGCTTACCACTGTATATGGTAAATCTACGCAGAAAATCGAGGTGTAATATATATGTTTGAAATGGAAACAAGAAAAAATATCTTGGATAGATTAAAGCAATATTATACCGAAACAGCAGGGGATAAAGTAAATATTATTGAAGGAGGTTTTGTGTGGGATACGCTATCTGCTAATTCTAAAGAGTTTGAAAAAGCATATGCTGAAATGGCATTAATTATTGAAGCCTCTTTTCCACAAACAAGCTGGGGCGATTGGCTCACAAAAAAAGCTGAGGAACATGGTATTATACGACAAGAAGCCACAAATTCTAGTGTTATTTTAACTATAACGGGACAGGCAGGAGTAGCAGTATCAGAAGGTGCATTATTTAGTACCAATGATGGAAAAAATTTTATTACAGTAGAAACTAAAAAAATAGAATCTACAGGAACAGTAGATATAAAGGCACAATCTCAAGATGTAGGTACTTCTTGTAATGTAGATGCCGAGACAATAATAAAAATTCCTATGAGTATTTATGGTGTATCTAGTGTTATAAATAAATCAGCAGCTTATGATGGCTTTGATGAAGAAACAGATGAAGAACTTTTAGAAAGATTGCTTTTTAAAGTACAAAAACCAGCAACAAGTGGTAATCCATATCATTATGTGCAATGGGCAACTGAAGTAACAGGAGTCGGTGGAGTAAAGGTAATAAGGCTTTGGAATGGTCCTGGAACTGTTAAAGTTATAATAACAGATGCTAATAATGGTATTGCAAGTGAAGATTTAATAGAAAAAGTTAAAAATCATATTGAAGAGCAAAGACCAATTGGTGCAACTGTTACGGTTGTAAGTTTAGAGCCAGTTAAAATAAATATAGAATTAAAGGTTACAAGTGGTACAGCAAGTATAGAGGGCATAAAAAATGCTGTTAATGATTATTTTAAGAAAAATATTTTTAACGCCACATATGTATCTTATGCAGTGATTGGTGGTATTATCATTAACAATTCTGCAACTACAGGTGTTTTAGATTATACAGATTTAAAAATAAATAGTAACACAGAAAACATTCCTCTAACTGATGAGCAGATGCCAACGGTAAATGAGGTGAAGATAATTGAATGATATATGGCTTAGGCAAAATAAGGTAAGTATTTTGAAATATTTACCTTATTTTTTATCTAAAGATTATAGATTTAAAACTACAAATAATGCTTGTGATGTAGAACATGAGAATATAAAACAATATATTAAAGATTGTTTTAATCAGCTTTTTGTCGAAAGCGCAACATGGGGCTTAGATTTATGGGAACAGTTTTTGGGGCTTCCCATAGATAAAAATAATGATTATAAAACACGACGAGCAAAAATATTAAGTCGTATGAATAATCGGCAAACCGTAACATTAGAGTTTGTAAATTATCTTATAAATCTATTTGTTGCCGATAAAACAGGTTATGCGGTAGATTATCCAGAGAAATACTTATTAGAAATCATGTTGCCGGATAATAAAATAACAGATTTTAAAGCATTGGAAGAAATTTTAAATATATATATTCCAGCTCATATAGGTTGGCAATATATAGCTTTTACAGAAAGTAAAGATTACTTTTACTTAGGTGGAATAGTATCTAAATGTAAAACTATAAATATTAGAGCTAATAGTGAATTTAACATAAATGTAAATGGAATAACTAAGAATAATGCAATTGGCATAGTGCATATGGCTAAGATTATAAATATTCCTGCAAATTATTATGAATAGGAGTAATAGATTATGAATAGCTTACAAAATAGAAGTACATTACTAGATAAACAATATGATACAGGGCAATTTTCTGCTTGTATTGTTACAAATATTGGTAAAGAAATGATTGCTAAAAGTCAAAATGGACAAACGTTGACATTTACGCGTGTAGCTTTAGGTGATGGTTTAATTGATGATGATGACGATATATTAAGTTTTACAAAAGTTAAAAATGAAAGATTAAGTGCTAATATAGCTAAATGGGTAGATAAACAAAATGGACAATTCCAAATACAATTTAGAGTTTCTAATCAAGAAGTAGAAATCGGCTTTTGGCAACGTGAAATAGGTATAATGGCTAAAATTGATGGTGGTGAAGAACAATTATATGCATATGCCACTTCAGGTAATGGTGCAGATTTTTTGTATGATAAGACAACGCCTATTGATGAACGTATAGTTAATATAGATTTTGTAATTGGTAATGCAGAAAATGTTCAGGTAATAGTAAATGGCAGTATAATTTATGCTACTATTGAAGATTTAGAAAATGCAATAGATGAACATAATACTGATGAAAATGCACATGATAATCTAATAAAAAGATTATTTGGTTCAGCTGAAGCAACATTAGATAGTATAAAGTTAAAAATAAAAGAGTGGGCTAAAGAAGTTTGTTTACCATTATCTGGCGGAACTATGAAAGGTAATATAAATGCCAATGGGTATAATATTACCGCTACTAAATTTATAGGTAATCTTCAGGGTAAAGCTGATAGTGCAGCTAATGCTGATTTAGCAGCAAAAGCTACTACAGCAGAAAATGCTAATAATGCTAATAATTCAAGTGTTGCTAATAAATTAGGAACTTCTACAGTGGGAAGTGCTACTAAGCCAGTATATATAAATAATGGTGTTGCAAGTGCTGTTAGTGTAGATTTATCTACACTAACAGCAAAAGCAAGCCCTGGATTAACAGGAACACCAACAGCTCCAACTGCTAATGTAGATACGAATAATACACAAATTGCTACTTGTGGATTTGTTAGAAATGCTATAGCAAAATTTGCTCCAATGCTAGATACAATGAAAAAAATATATCCCGTTGGAAGTATTTACATGTCTACTGTATCTACTAATCCAGCTACGTTATTTGGCTTTGGTACATGGGAAGCAATGCCAGAAGGTCGTGTGTTATTAGCACAAGGTAAATCTTCTTGGGGAACAACCTATAATGCAGGAAGTACTGGTGGGGAGGCAACTCATCAACTCACTGTGGGAGAATTACCCTCTCATGGTCATAGTGCCAGTACAAACAATGTTAATCAAAATGGTAATATAGGTTGGTTACAAGCAGGAAAAGATTATGATTTTAGTGGAGTTTTTGCTACTAGCTATAAAAACCACGGTGCTAACGTTGGTAACGGTGAATCTACTGGGGTTTGGAATTGTATATTCGATAGTACGCATAGTCATAACGTAACAATCAATAATACAGGGAGTAACCAAAGTCATAATAATTTACAACCATACATCAGTGTTTATATTTGGAAACGTACAGCTTAGTAGCTGTGGGAGAATTACCTGCTCACAATCACACAGCGTCCACTAATACAACTGGAAATCATACTCATCAATTTCAATTATATGGACCAAATGGAAATACAAACATGAATTTTCCTAGCGATTTTGATACAAATTATGCTAGAAATAAAGGAACTACTTTAAGCGCAGGAAATCATAGTCATACCATAAATATTAATAACACCGGCTCAAGCCAATCACATAATAATATGCAACCATACTTAGCTGTATATATGTGGAAAAGAGTAAGTTAAGCTGTACGTTTCCAGATGTATACTGCAATATATGGTTGTAAATTATTGTGAGCCTGATTAGAGCCAGTATTGTTAATTGTTACAGTATGAGTATGATTACCACTAGACCCAGTATTTATAGTTTTTTCTCTATCACTAGAACCATCTGGTCCATATCCGGTTGTGCCATAAAATGTCCTATATGTGTGGGCATGTGAACCTGTAGTATTTGTAGAAGCAGTATGTGTATGCTGTGGCAATTCCCCCACAGGTAAATTTTTAATAAAGGCTATAAACATAATATTAAAAATAAATATTTCTCTAATTTTTAATAAAAAAGAAATCCTATAACAGCAGTAATGTGCATAGTTATAGGATTTTTAAATTTTAGAAATATGATATTTTTAATGTTTTTATGAGTAACGATTAGTAACACAAATAAAATCTAAATAATGCTTATATTTAAGGCTTAATTAAATTTATACGTATCTTATTAGTATCACTTTATTTTATTAATTGCTTTACGGAGCTGTCTAATATCTTTATGTGTATAAACTCCATTTGTAACATCAGAGCAAGCATGACCTAATATTTTACGTTTGGCATTATAATTTACTTCTGCGTTATCCATAAGTGTTGCACAAGTATGACGACAATCATGAGGTGTATATTTTGCATTAAGTGCTAACATTATCTTATCCCATAAAGTGCAATAAATGCTGTAGTTATAAGGCTTTTCATCATGTCGGCAAATAAGGTATTTACCAGGTGTTTGCATACGTATTTGTATTAATGGAAAAATTTTTTCATGTATGGGAATTATTCGCAGACCAGATTTAGTTTTGGATTTTGTAATTTTAATATATTTTTGTCGTAGATAAACATTATCTTTGGTAAGTTCTAATAATTCACCTATCCTCATGCCTGTATAAATTAAAATTAACACAGTATCGACACCTTCAATATTTAAATTAGACCATAACTTATTTATTTTTTGGCGTGTAAATGGTTTGTGTGGTCGTTTTTGTTTATTCTTGCCTAAATTTAAAAGCATAACATAATTTTTATCTACGTATTCCATCATTAAAGCATATTTGAACATTAAACTAAGAGTAGAACGGATTTTCTTACATGTGCTGTAGGAAAGTCCTTTTCTTTTAACTGTATCTATAATGTCCTGTAAGTGGTAATACTTAATTTTTTTAATGGCATTTCATGCAAGGACAAACAATGTTTGTACGAATTATGGTAACTGTTTATAGTGCTTTTACTAGGTTGGTGTTTGTCTATATAAAAAGGTAACCATCTATAGAATAATTCTGAAAAGATTATTTCATGTCCATGAAGAATTTTATTATTTTTCTTATTGAAATCGGCAGCATATATTTCTGCTTCGACTTGCGAACAAAAATAGCCCATAGCTTTTTGCTTACCATCTTTGGTGATAACAAAAACAAAAGGTCGCCTCCGATTACCGCTTAATTTTTTAATACTTCCATATCCATTGGGTTTTCTCAAAATAATCACTCCTAAAAATAAAATTTAGGAGAGTATATCATAGAAAGGAATAAATTTATGAGAGTTTTTCAAATTCAAAAAGGCGAGATCTTAATTATAAATGGTGATAAACAGTATTCTGATACTGTAGAAAATTTTAAATTAGACAGTGAATTAACATTAAAAGATTTGAATGAAGTTATTTACGATAATTATCAAGAATGTTGTGTAATTAATAAAGAATTTAAAGAATATCCTAATGCTAATTTTGATAATTATATAGATAATGTTGACACTTATATTAAAGCGAAAGAAAAAAGAGAATATGTGCCACCAGAAGAACCAACAGAAGAAGAAAAATTACTTAATAAAATTAATGAAATTATGGTAGCTAATGATGAACAAATTGCTGATATAAAAGACGCTATGTTGGTAGCAGTACTGACCGATGATACTGAATTACAAGCAGAACTAAAGCAAGAGTATGCATCTGTTATTGAAAATACAAATAATAAGCTTCAGGAGGTAAAAATAAATGACTAAAAGATGTAATATTTGTGCTAAAAAGCTTGATGAACAAGGCAAATGTACAAATGAAAAATGTCCCAACTGTTTAAAAGAAAAGTTAATATCAGAATTGGAATCTAGTAAGCAGTAAGTAGGTGGTGATATGTATGAGCAAATTATAAATTTTGTTAGTTCGTTAATTCCTACTAACTTAGAAACGTATGTTGGAGGAGGTGTTGCCTTTGTGGGAGTTTTGTTGCAACACTTTATAGGGCAATGGAACAATCAGATAGAAATATTGTTAATTTTTATGATTATTGATTATATTACTGGTCTAAGTGCTGCATATATAATGTCTAATGTTTACTTAGATAGTAGGAAAGGTTTCAAAGGTATTATCAAGAAAATAGTCATTCTTTGCTTGGTAATATTAGCACATCAGATGGATGTGTTAATTGGGCAGGACGCATTGATAAAAAATGTTGTCTTGCTCTTTTTTATTGGAAATGAAGGCTTAAGTATTTTAGAAAATGCTAGTAATTGTGGTTTGCCAGTTCCTAAAAAATTAAAAGATACTTTGGCTCAATTTACAGAAATAAAGGCAAAAAAATAAATTATTCAAATTAAGAGGAGTGTATTTTAATGGAAAGAGTTTACTTAAAAGATTTAGGTCTTCAATATAATTATTCAGAATTAGAAAATAGAAATAAAACGGATATGATTGTTATTCATCATACAGGAAATCCAACAGATGATGATTTATCTGCTAAAGAAATTAATGCTAGCCATCAATCTCAAGCTTGGACCTGTATAGGTTATCATTATGTAATTCGTAAAGATGGAACAATAGAAATCGGTCGACCACATTGGACAATAGGAGCACATACCTATGGTGAAAATTCTCATACAATTGGTATTCATGTATGTGGAAATTTTGAAATTGGAGAGCCAACATCAAAACAAATTGAAAGTTTAGCTATGCTTCTTGCTAATATTTGTACAGATTATGGATTACCAATTGATACTACACATGTAGTAGGACATAGAGATTTAATGGCAACTGCTTGTCCAGGATATAATCTTTATAAAATTTTACAGACAATTAGAGGTAAAGCAGTATTTTATCAACAGCAATAATATATAATAGGAAGGAATTTGCACAAAATGAAAAATTTAATAAAAACAGTATTAGGTATTTTTATAAAATCAAAGATTGAACAACGTAAACAAGAAATAAAAGCTAAGTTAGAAAAAGAAATCTCTACAACTACTAGTGAATGGGTAAAAGCTAGAAATACAGGATTTCTAGCTCTTATAGATAGTGCTAATAATAAAATTCTTGATGAAATTGAAAAATCTATAAAAAAATAACTTATTACTACAAAGTAATAAGTTATGCGGTGCCATTTTAGTGTCATATAAGTGCCATAAAAAATATATTAATACATTAAAAAAAATAATCAATTTATATAATGTGTGTAATATTAAGCATTTTTATTTAATGAAAATAAAATATATAAATTAAATATCTTCCTTCTCTATTCTAAAGACGTTTATGGTATCTACGTCTGGGCAACAAAATACGGCTGTGCCTTTTGGTTGATTAGGTATAGAACCACCATATCTTAAAATATCAATATAAGGAAATGCTACATGCATCGCCATAGGGCATAATTCACCACGTTGTGTATCAAAATCAAAACTATCACCTATCTTATGACCTCGATGACAACCGCAAGGTCCTTTTCTATCAATTAATGTTATTTTTATTTTAGGGCGTTTTGCCATAATAATCACCTCGTAAATATTTTATCATATTTGTTTATTATATAAAATATTACCTCTATTTTTATATAGGTATATCCTATATAATACATAAATTTATTATATATTTAAAATCAATAATAATTAAATTTTAATAACTATTATTTAAACATTATTTTTATATTTTAGATAAATATATTAATTAAATAATTATTATTAATAAACCAAGAGTAAAATATACAGAAAATTAAATATATTATTGACGGATTTTATTGCTTATTATTTACTAATTATATAAATTGATGATATAATTAAATTAACTTCCTATTTCATAAAAAATAGGAAGTTAATTTAAAGGAAAAACTTATTTTTGAAAAAAATAAATTTATCATATATAATAATTTTATTTAAAATCGATTTTAAGAGGTTTTATTTTGTTTTACATGGATTTATATTAAAACGAAAAATAAAACGCTCAAAACGGCTATAATTATAATAAATAATTTTTATAAATATTTAAAATTAATAAATTATAAATATAAAATAGATAACTATATAAAGATAATAATTTATATATAATAAAAATTATTTTAAATCAATATTCATTATTATTTATATTAAATAGGTAAATTAATATATAATAGATAATTTTTTTTTATTTTAAAATAGGAGTGAGATTTTTGGCAAATTTAATAAAAATAGATGACAATGATTTTTTAGTAAAAGATTATTTACGACAAGAAGAGATAAATGAAAATACTTTATTATTGAATTATAAAACTTTATTGAAAAGATATCTTTCTCAAGGTGAACCATCAGAAGATACTTTAAGAAGTTATTGTTCTGCCATTGATAGTTATATAAAATGGTGTTTAACAAATAAAGTGCATCCATTAAAGATAACAGAATATCAATTTATGTACTATCGAGATTTTTTAATAAAAATGAATATGAAAAAAGGTAGTATTAAGGTAAAGTTAAATGCGATAAAACAATTCTATAATATTGCTGTAAAATTAAAATTAATAGAAAATAGCCCTGCTAAAGATGTAGGTGTAAAAATACATGAAGCAAGTGAAATCTCTCCTATGAAATTTCTTACATTAGAACAACTACGAGATTTATTAAATATTATACCTGATTACGATGAAAAACATATTGAATATTTGAGAGATAAAATCATCATTATGCTTATGGCATTAGAAGGATTAAGAACAGTGGAAGTTCATCGCATGTCTGTTAATGATATAAATTGGGAGATGAAGACAATATATATTCATGGTAAAGGGCATAATGATTTTATTTATCCTCGTGATGATGTTTTAATTTTATTACAAGAATATTTAAAAATACGACCATTTGATTTTACCTTTATTGATGAATTTGGAGAGCCAGTATTTACAACTTTGACCAATCAAGTAAAAGGAAAAAGAATGGATAGACGAGGTATTCGTTATAATGTAGATAAATGGCTGACTAAAGCAGGATTAAAAAAAGAAGGTATAAGTTGTCATATGCTCCGCCATACATGTGGCACTCTACTTTATAAAGATACAAAAGATTTACAAATAGTAAAACAAGTTTTACGTCATAGCAATGTCAATATAACTAGTAAATATGCTCACATCTATAATAAAATGGATAAGCGTTATACTACTGGCATTAATTTAAATGAAAACATAACTACTGAAGATAAAAAAAAGGCACACAAATAAATGTGTGCTTTTTTTATTTATTATTAATTTATCTACCAAACAACTTATTTAAAAGACCTTGTTCTTTGAATTCTGTGCTAAAGAATTTAGTTGCACTATCCAATCGCATAATCACTTTATCGCCGACTACATCTGCTTCTAATTCAGGTGGAAGTGATTCAGCAATGCGCATAGGAGTCATCTTACCTACAGAAGATAAACTTTTATCTTCAAAGATTAATTGATTATTTTTCTTATTAACTTCAAAGAAATCACGATTTAAGCGATACTGTCTTTGGAAGAATTTAATCATGATTTCATTTACAGCCCTACTATCAAAATAATCTTTCATAGTAAGAGGTTTCATATAGCTTGGAATATCTAAACCACATTCTTTAAAGATAGATATTATTACTTCAGAGCTTATATTATATAAATCTATGCTACTAGAGCCTAAATCATTAATTTGACTTAAATACAAATTAATATGAGGAATGATTTTTGCCAGATATGCACTATAAAAATTGTTTCTCATTTTTTGAATTAATTCAGAGCATGGACTTTTTTGCTGACGTGTAAATTCGTTGTTCCAGCTAGCGTTTACATGGAAAACGACCATACGTTTAGTAAGCTCATTTTTCAAGCTATTTAAATCTTTATTAGCTGTGAGTAAAATAGCTGAATAATAATTTAAATTTTCTGGTTTAGTTTCGCGAATGATGCGTTCTTCTTGTTTAATGATATTTCCACTGTTATTAGTAAATTGAGTTTGAGTGATATCATCAATTAATATAGGTAAACCTTTAATATCACAGAGAAGTGAATCAATGCGTGTCTTCGTGAAGTTATTTTGACCAAAAGCTTTATACAAAGCAGAATCAGTCATCATTTTCATTAATAAAGAAGCATAGATTGTTTTTCCTGCATTTGACTGACCACATAATAAAGCTACTATCGGATATGTAAATACTTCATCAGTTACAGTAGCTTCTCTAATTGTAGTACGCACACGTGCTAAAAATGGAGATAAAAAGCACCATGACATCAATTTAAAATACTCAAATTTTAAAGGTTCAATATTTTTAGCTGGTACTGCAGTATTAAATCCTTCCATATATTGTAAATAAGTTTCAGCATCACGTTTTACATCACCACGATAAGGACGGAAATTAAATTCACGTTCATTATAAAAAGCACGATTGCGTTCTGGTTCAATAACTAATTGTGGCATAAATTTTTCAAATTTAGCACGGCGAACTTGAATATTTTCTAATGTTTTGCGCTTAATAGTATCTATCTTATCGTTTGTGATTTTAGCCTGTCCTTTGCGGTCTGCCTTAGGAATATCTACAAAATCCTTCGCTAAACGCTCGATATCTGAGATATATTCTGCTGTTTTTACAATAGTTGTCTTGCTAACTGCTGGATAGATATGTTCGCTATCTTGTTTAGCTTTATGCAAAATAGGTAAATTTTCGAGCATTTGAGTATCTTCATATGTTATTTCCCATGCATTTTCATTTACTATTTCGCTATTATTTTGTTTGAAATCATTATATATGTTCATATAATAATTGAAAGCATTTTCATCATCAAAATAAACTAACGCTTGATTGCGGTCACTATTAGCTGGTAATTGGTCAAGATTATTACTGCCTAAAATTACTCTAGTTGCTCCTGTCTGCGTATTTTTTAAGCAAAATAATTTTTCAGGATATAATGGCGCATCTGCCAAATATATATTTAAATTACCTTGAGTATATTTTTCTTTAAAATTAGTATAATGTTCTGTTTTATATAATTCCTGCAAAGTATTTCTTTGCATAGCGAATATATTTTCTAAAGTAGATGGTACAAGTGCAAGATTGCCAAAAATAATCTCTACTTTGGTGAATAATTCTAAAAGATTAGCTAAAAAATCTATATTAGTAGCTATATTTATAGTATATAATTCATTAAATCCCTCAAATAAATCCAAATATGATATGTTTTCTGGTGCACAAAATTGAGCTTTTACAACATTTACAGTATGTTGTTTAGTCTTACGGTGTGCCATTAAAAAATTCCTCCTAAAAATTTAACATAAAAATAATCCATTATAAATAAGTCCAAATTAGAAATAAATCCTTATATTTTAAGGCTTTATAAAAACTAATTTTTATTGTATCATAAGCAACTACAAATTTCAAAGTGTAGTAAATAAGATACTTTTTAGTTTTATTTTTTTGCAATTAATTGAGAAATATTCTCTAAAACACTTGAAAATACATTTCAATACAATTAATATATTATATTGGAGAAATTTTCTACTAGACTTATAGTTAACTCAAGATGCTATACTATAGATACACTACTTAGGGAAGGACAAATTATATGAATAGACGTGATTTTATAATTAAAGGATTAAAATTAGGTGGAGCATTACTTGCAGGAGCAAATATTTCCACTTTTTTAAATTCTATAGCAAATATTAATAATAATGTAGCTAAAGCAGCTGATTATACATTATATGCTTCTGATTTACCAATTGTTGAAAATTATTTCAATTTTACTTCTTTATCTACTAGACCTAGAACTTCACAAATCATAGTTCATCATTCTGCTATTGGCGGAAATGATGATATCACAGCTGCAGATATCCATCGCATTCATCTGCAAAATGGTTGGTCTGGTATAGGTTATCATATGTTTATTCGTAAAAGTGGTTTAATTGAAACAGGCAGACCATTAGAAGATATTGGCGCACATACTTATCAACATAATAATAGTAGTATTGGTATTTGTTTATCTGGTAATTTTAATGATGAAATGCCTACAGATATGCAAATTGCTTCTGCAAGTAAATTGATTGGTTTATTATGTCAAATGTATAGTTTAAGTCCAAATGAAAATACAGTATTCGGTCATCGTGATTTTAATGCCACTGCTTGTCCTGGTGAAAATCTATATGCAGATTTATATCATCTCCGCCATATGGCTAGTAATTTCATTTGATAATTAAAATTTAAAGGAGAACACAATATAATGAGAGCTTTACCTAAATCAGGGGAAATATGGGTTCACTTCAAAGGTGAAGATAAAAAATATTTGATTATTACTGTAGCTACACATACAGAAACTCATAAACAATTCGTAGTTTATAAAGCTTTATATGGTGATTTTAAAGATTATATTAGACCTTTAGATATGTTTATGAGTGAAGTTGACCGCCAAAAATACCCTGATGTTTCCCAAAAATATCGTTTTGAAAAATTAATTTAACAAAAAAAATCCTATCTCTAAGAAATCACTTAAAGATAGGATTTTTTTATTTATTGAAATTAATTCTAGTATCTAATTTAGGAATGATATTACCATCATCAATGATATTATATTCTAAGTCTGAGCTTTCAATTATAGACTTTAAAAAATTATGAACTTCTAATCTTTCATTGATAATTTCTTGTAAATTCATAATCAAAGATAAATCTATACCATCATTTAAAACATAATTAGATAATGCTCTCTGAAAAATATCTATCTCGATATTTATACCTGATTGACGAAGCTCAGCAAATTTTTGTGCTACCTCTGTAGTCGCTAATTCTTGCAATTCTTGTTGATAAAAATAATTAGTAACACTGATAGCTACATTACCTATTAAATGACCGATAATAGGTATATTTTCTTCTGACCATATAGCTACATTAGAAGCTGTATCAAAATAGCCTTTATATTTTTCAATTACAGGTCTAGTAGCTTCAATATAATCAATCAACTCTTGTCTATGCTGTGAATCCTTCAATAATTCTAGTAAATCATCCCTTATAGCAGCATTTTCGGGATTTAAAAAGCCAGTAATCGTACTGATTGCCAAATTACTAGTATCTGTAGGCGCTGCTTTAGCAGGAGTTGGCACTAAACATAAACAACATATTAAAAGTACTAGCAAAGATAGCTTTTTTAATATTAGCATACGAATCAAATCCTCCTAAATTTTATTAAAGAGAAATATTTACTTTGATTAAAGTGTACTTTAGAAATATAGTTTTGTCTAGTGTCTAATTCATAAAATATTCTATACGTATAAATAATCTGTTATAATAAATAATGAATTAAAATTCTAAGTTTGATAATGTTTTTTATTTCATTAATATTATTTTAGTAATTATTAGTATATTTATTTTTGATTAATGGAGTTTATTATAGGATATATAGTTGTCAGTATTTTTGCTTTTATTGTTGGTATTCTTTTAGGTCAAGATATTGAAAGAGGAAAATATCTTGAAAAGATACAAGCTATGAAGGCTCTTGTTAAAAGAAACGATAAAATACTTGAAGCAAAAGAAGTTGATAAACAAAAAAAAGAAATATTAAATTTATACGAATATATAGATAACGCTTTAACAGATAAACAAGATTTAATAGAAATGTTAGATAAATTAATTTCTAAAATACACATTGAGCCTTATATGGAATTTACTGTACAATCCGCAACTGATTTAGAAAAATTAGCTAACGATTACGCTATTGAATATTTAGGATTAACAAAAGAAAAAATAGCTGATTTCAAATACGCTGAAGATTATGACATAAATAAATTACAACTTAAATATGCCACTGCTTTAATAAATAATGTTTTAATTGCAGATTTAGATAGAAAATATATCACAGATTATCTTACTCAATCATCAAAATCAAGACCAATGCCAGAGTCAAAGAAACTGCTAAATAAAGAAATAGATGCAGAATTTGATGAAAGAATTAAAAAAGATTTGAATAATATATCAGCTAATCCAATATTTAATCCTGATGTAGTGGTTCCTTTGTTTAAAATAGGTCTGATTTATACTCAACGTGGTATAAATAATTTTGCTGACTTTTCTGAACAAATGATTGGAAAAGGTGGAGAACGTATAAAACCTTGGATAAAACCTACATGGAATATGATAGCTTCATATCAAGGTAATGATTTAGACGAAAAAATATTAACAGCATCATTTAGATATGTAGGATATAAGTGGGAATATGAAGGAAAATCATTAAATGAAATAAAAAATGATTTAGAAGAATTAATAGGAAAAGAACAAGCTAAACAATATATAAAATATATCGAAATAGCTTATAATGGAGTACAAACTTATTTTGCTCAAAAAGAAGAAGAAATTAATCAATATGATAATCTTAAATTAATAAAATATTGGAAGAATATATGTAAAGAAAAAAATAAAACAATTGTTGAGTTAAATAAAATAATTATTTCATTAAATGAAGATAATTCTAATACATGGAAAAATAAATATGAGGAATTAAATAAAAAATATATACAAACTCATGATGAAGTTATTTATCTCAGACGTGCTTATGATAAAGAACATATAAAGTTAATATCACTTGAAAATGAATTAGAGATAGCTCATAAAAAGATTATTGAATTACAAAAGAATAATCTGCAAAAGTATAGAAAAGAAGATATAGAAAATATTAACGATTGGAGAAAATTTGAACAATTTATATCTAAACAGTTTAAAATAAAAAATTTTAAAGTAATATTGACACCACAAACTAATGATGGCGGAAAAGATATCATTATAGAAAAAAATAGTATAAAAACATATATTGAATGCAAATATTGGAATAGTAATAAAACCATTGGCAGGGAAGAAATTCAAAAACTTGCTGGTGCTGCAATGATGGATGGTGTGAAAAATGCTATATTTATTACTACATCTACATATAATGAAAATGCACTCGAAATAGCAAGAGCTTTAAATAAAAATGGATTTAATATAAATCTTTGGACTACAAAAGATTTGTTGGCTTTTATTAACAAATAATCTATATATTATATTTTAAAAAGAAAAAGTCTAACCTTTTGGTTAGACTTTTTAACATATTACTGCATAATTTATAAAGAAATATAATGACCTCTACAAGCTATAATCCATAGTTCCCCATCAACAATATTATAGACCAAACGATTTTCCTTATCGATACGTCTACTCCAAACATTTTTATATTTTAAAGGCTCTGGCTTTCCTATTCCTTCAGATAATCCATTTCGTTCTATATCTTTTACGAGCTCATTTATTTTCTTTAAAATTTTTTTATCTTGAAATTGCCAATACAAATAATCATCCCAAGCCCTATCAGACCAAAGTTTATTCATCAATATCCGCCTCTATTAAGTCGTGTTTTTGACCTTTTCCAGCTTCTAGTTGTTTTATTCCTCTATCTAGCATAGATAAATATTCAGCATTTTGAACTATTTTCATGAGGCGATTATATTTTTCAAGACTTAGAATTACCACATTTTTTTCAGCTTTACGAGTAACAATAATAGTTTGATTATTATCTGTTGCTTCATCACAATAATTTTTAAGTTTATTTCTAATTGTAGAATAGTTTACAGCTAACATATTTAACACCTCTTTCTATGATTATTGTACAATATTTAGTACAATATATCAATAAAAAGAATAATATATAAGAAGTAAATTATACGTATAAATAATCTGCCATAACAGGCTGTAAGCCGTTATGAATTAAATCATGATATACTTCGTCTACAGAACGAGTGTCGGCAATTTCAAATTGAGCATCGCCTTTATCTTCGCTTTCTTGGCTATGTTCACCGATGGCGGTACTTACACCAGCGGAAATTTTTGTAGTAGCGATATTTACGAGATTATCACGAACTCTAGCACATTCTCTAGTAGATATAGTGATACTAGCAGATGGCATAAATAAACGATAAGCACATACAACTTGTAAAAGCTGTGCTTCATGTACATCTTTAGGATTGATTTTATCATTATTGATAATTGGACGAAGGCGAGGGCAAGAAAATGCAATCTCTGCATGTGGATATTTTTGTTGTAAATAATATGCATGCATACCTGTAGCCAAAGCGTCTTTTCTAAAATCATCTAAGCCTAAAAGTGCAGCAAAACCAACACCTCTCATACCGCCACGAATTGCTCTTTCTTGGGCATAGAAACGATAAGGGAAAATACGTTTATGTCCAGCTAAATGAAGTGTTTCATATTTATCACTATTATATGTTTCTTGGAATACAGTTACATAATCCGCACCACATTTTTGTAGATAAGCATATTCATCTGTATTCAATGGATAAATTTCAAGTCCAATAACACGGAAATATTTTTTAGCTATTTTACAAGCTTCACCTATATATTCTATGCTGGATTGTTTGCGACTTTCACCTGTTAAAATCAAGATTTCCTGCAATCCAGATTTAGCAATTTCCTGCATTTCTTTATCGATTTCATCATAATTTAATTTAGCACGTTTGATTTTGTTATGGCAATTAAAACCACAATAGATACAATAATTCTCGCAGTAATTGGCAATATATATTGGTGTGAACATATAGATAGAATTACCAAAAAATCTCTTAGTAGTTTTTTGAGCTTTTTGTGCTATCTGTTCAAGAAATGGAAGTGCTGCTGGAGATAATAAAGCTCTAAAATCTTCTGGTGTAATGTGGTCATGACTAAGTGCAGTTTGTACATCTTGGGCTGTATATTTATCATAATCATAACTATCCATATCAGCTATAACCTTATCTAAAATATCACTAGGTATAACTTCCATATCTGGTAAATATGCCATATGGTCAATACGTTCTTTTTTTAATTCAGCTCTTACTTCATCATTAATAATACTTTCATTAATATGATTATCTTTATTCATTCATCTTACCTCACAATTATTACTGATTAAATTAATAATTAATCTTGTAAAAATCCTGTCAATGGAGAAGATGCACTTGCTCCTTGTGCTTTTATACGACCTAATTTTGCTTCATAAGCGAGGCGTCCTGCTTCAATAGCATAATTAAAAGCTTTTGCCATGCGAACGACATCACCTGCTGTTGCTATAGCAGTATTAGCCATAATAGCAGTGGCACCCATTTCCATAGCTTCACAAGCTTGAGAAGGTCTACCAATACCAGCATCTACGATAATTGGTAAGTCGATTTCATCTATGAGAATTTGAATAAATTCTTTTGTACATAAACCTTTATTAGAGCCGATGGGAGCACCAAGAGGCATTACACAACTAGCACCAGCATTTACTAAATCTCTAGCTACATTTAAATCTGGATACATATAAGGCATAACAGTAAAGCCTTCTTTAGCTAAAACTTCAGTAGCTTTGATAGTTTCATAATTATCAGGTAAAAGATATTTACTATCACGCATAATTTCAATTTTTACTAAGTCACTGCCACAAAGTTCTTTAGATAAACGAGCTATGCGAATTGCTTCATCAGCATTTCTAGCTCCAGAAGTATTAGGAAGTAATGCTATATCTTTAGGAATGTAATCTAAAATATTAGCCATACCGCCATTATTTACACGGCGAAGTGCTAAAGTTACGATTTCAGCTTTTGCTTCATTAATTGCTGCTTGGATTAATTCTAAAGAATATTTACCAGAACCTAAAATAAATCTTGAATTGAATTGATGTTTTCCTAATTGCCACATAATATGATACCTTCTTTATAAATTATTTTCTAAAATCAATTGAGTGATTAAATTTGCTTGATGACCAGCACAAATAGCTACTCTAGGAGCCATTAAACTATTTTCATTGGATAATGCAGTTTTTTCATCACCACAGATATAAAATTTGCCCATCACCTTACGAGTATGAATTTCGTTGCTATGACCAAAACCCGCCATACCACTTCCTGAGATAATATATTTTTCAGGGAAAAGTTCTAATACCTTATTTACTAACATCGCCTTATTTTCAGGAACGTCAAAAGCTTCACAGATGATATCTTCATCTTTAAATAATGAAAAAATATTATCTTCTGTTACCTTTATACAATCAGTAACGATATTTAAATAAGGATTTATCATTTGTAACTGCTCGGCTAAAGCTTGTGTTTTATATTTATTTAGATGTGAGATGAAATAATGTTGTCTATTGAGATTGCTGATATCTACTTTGTCAAAATCAATTAAATGTAAATGACTTACACCTATTCTAGCTAGTGCCACAGCGATATTAGAGCCTAAACCACCAAGACCGGCTATAGCAACTTTAGCATTGTTCAATTTTTCTTGATTGACTATGCCATGGCGGTCATTTAAAGTTTGATAAATTAATTCTTTTGCCAAAATATCTGCCATTATCAGCCACCACCAACAAAAGTTACGATTTCTAATTTATCATTAGGATTTAAAATAGTTTGCACATATTTTGCTTTAGGGATTATTTGACCATTTAACTCTATAGCTATCTTATCTAAAGGATAATTATTTTCTTGCAAATAAGTAACTAAATCCATAGGCAAAGATATTTCTTGATTTTGTCCATTAACTATTATCAAAATAAGACCTCCTTATTTTTTATCTTTGAGAAATTTTATTAAAAAAGGAGTCCACAAAAAGATACACCCGCGGTGGTGCACCCCTTCATGAACTCCTGTTCAATCACATGGTCAACTCTATGTGATTTTAAAAATTAATATATAGATGTGCTAAAATAAAAAAGAGATGACAAAATGCCATCTCTTCTAATTGCAAATACATCATAATTATTATCCTACGTTGGCATTATCCAAATCAGGTTATAGGTCGAAGTTCACAACTTCCTCTCAGCCAGTTTACTAGCTCCCTGTTATTAATTTATATATACAATATAATTTATAAATTATCATTTGTCAATAAGTTTAATTATTTTTCTTGAACAACTCACTGACAAGTAAAGAACCTAATATCAAAATCGCCCCAATCCATTGAGAAATACTCATAGGCTCAGCTAAAAGAACTGTGGATAAAATAATCGCAGTTACTGGGTCTAAATAACTAAAAATAGCAACTTTTTGTGCTGGTAATTCTTGTAGTGAAGAAAAATATAATAAATATGCTATACCTGTATGTATAATACCTAATATAACCAAAGATAATAATGAAAAACCACTCATGCTCCATGAATTTCCCTGATAGATTACATAAGGCAATAAAATTATTGAAGCTAATAATAATTGAGCAATACTGCTATCAATGGCAGAAATATCTTTGAAAAATTTATTTGCTAAGACTACAATCGCATAAAATAATGCAGCAGATATTCCATACAATACACCGATAAAATCATTCACACCAGATTGATTATCATTGAATATACCAGCGACTAATGCCATACCTAATAAAGATAAAATTACACAGATGATTTTAAATAAAGATAAACTTTCTTTCAGTATAAATGGAGATAACAATACTACAAAAGTAGGTGCTAAATAATATGTAAGTGTCGCTGTAGCTATCGTTGTATAATTATATGCTTGAAATAAAAAAATCCAGTTAAAACCTATAGCTACGCCAGCTATTAATAAATAACGTAAATTTTTTATCAAAGCATTTCGATTTATTTTTTTGTGCAAAAATACCATAGCGATAAATAAAATAAAAGCACCTACAAAACCACGCACTAGAGCTATTTGCGAACTTGCAAGTTCGATATTGCGCACAAATAACCCAATACTACCAAAAATAAGCATAGCTGTAATATTTTTTAAAGTTGCATTCATGAAAATCATTCACATCTCTTTCTATATTTATCTAGTCAATAATCATTGTTTATAATATAGCATAAAAACAATATACGTACTAGCTTAAAATTTGTTATAATTGATTTATATTTTATGATTTTAATGAAAGTACGGTGATATGATGATAAAAGCTATTTTCTTTGACATTGATGGTACCTTAGTTAGTTTTAAAACACATAAAATTCCTGAATCTACGATACAAGCTTTACATACTTTAAAAGCAAAAGGAATAAAATTATTTATCGCAACTGGTCGTCCGCCATATGACTTGAAATTTTTAATTGATGAATTTGGCGATTTATTCACTGGTTATATTACTTTTAATGGTCAATATTGTTATGATAGTACAGGGAAAATCTTACACGAAGAATATTTAAATCGTGAAGATTTAATCCAATTTACAAATTACATCAAAGATAAAGATATCGCTTGTGGTTTCATGGAAATAGATTATTTTTATTTTAATCTCTATAATGACCGCTTAGCAAAATTAAAAGAAACTTTAGGAGATACTGCACCTGATAGAGCATTTGATGACGTAAGTCGTGTATCCAATCATAAAACATATCAATTGAATATTTTCTTAAATGAAGATGAAGAACAAGAAGTATTACCATATTTGCCAAATTGCAAAGCTGTTCGTTGGTGCCCATATTTTACAGATATTATTCCTAAAGATGGCGGTAAAGGCACAGGTATCAAAAAAGTTTTAGCTTACTACGGCATAGATATTAATGAAGCTATGGCTTTTGGTGATGGCGGAAACGATGTGGAAATGCTTGAAGCTGTAAAATATGGTATAGCTATGGGAAATGCTAATGATAATTTAAAACAGATAGCAGATTTCATCACTTTAGATGTAGATAATGATGGCATAGCTTATGCTTTAAAACAATATAACGTATTATAAAAATAAACCTACTATAAATTAACTTATTTAAAAGTAATCTATAGTAGGTTTTCTTTAATTAAAATATTTCTTTAACGACGGTAAATACAAAATGAGAATGATTGACTCTAATAAATATGTTAAATTATATGTCAGCCATATACCATCATTACCTAGATAAGACATCAATATTTTTTGGCAGATATAGAAAAATATCACAGCGACAAACATCATATTTCTGATAGAAGCTGTATTGCCAATACCTGTATACATACCATATAAAAGCAGTCCCACACAGGCACATATTGGATGCAAAATCAGATAGATACTATAATCGTTAGCATAATTAGCCACAATTGCCAAATCAGTCATCATATTTATAAAATACGATTTAGTGATATACATAATCACTGAAATAAAAATTATAAATACAGCTAAGCATCTTAGGCTTATCTTTAATACTGAGTTTAATAAATTTATATCCTTATATCCCTTTGCTTTTCCTGAAAATACACTCACACCATTTGCCATACCATCAATAAAGTAGACCACGATAAAAATAATTTCTAAGATAATAGCATTACTAGCTAGTGTAACAGTTCCCATGCTTGCCCCAGCTATGGCAAATAAATTATTTATCGTCAATAAACAAACAATGCGAAACATTAAATCCACATTTACCTTCATCATGGCTAAAAAAGGCTGTAAAGTTTTTAAACTTTGAATGTATTCACTGCAAATGATTAAGTTCCCTCGCTTATAAATAGCGATAAACCCTACAATACAACCATATATTTGAGCAATCAAAGAAGCATAGGCTACACCTTGAATATTCATATCCATGATAAATACAAATACGATAGATAAAATGATATTCAACACATTCATAGATATTTGCATAAACATAGTATAGCGAATTATCATCTGCCCCATGAGCCAGCCTAACGTTACATAATTGATTAAAACAAACGGAGCTCCCCATATAATGATATCACAATAATTTTTCATCAATTCAACAACTTGGCTTTCAGGCTTCATTAGCAACACATAATATTTGAAAATCCACGGATAAATGATTAAAAATATTAAACTTATTACTATAGCTATAAGTAGTGGTCTAGCTAAAGCTAAAAATTTATCTTTGGCAGATTCACTGCCTAAAGCTTGAGCGGAAAAACTTGTAGTAGATACTCTCAAAAATCCGAATAACCAATATATATTGTTAAATAAAATTACTCCCAAAGAAACAGCAGCTATATAAAAAGCTTCTGACATATGTCCCATAACAGCAGTATTTACAGCTCCTAGTAGTGGCTGTGTAGCTGTGGATAACATAAAGGGAATAGTTACTTTTAGATATTCTTTATAAGTTAATTGTGATAACATAAAATCTCCTAATTATATTTTATTTAAAAACGATATTCTAAACGACCAAACCAACGTGTTTTTGTTTTATCATTTTCAATATCATTACCATTAAAATATGAAACTTCACCCATTAAATTTTTAGCAAATATATATCTAGCCCCTAATTCATAACCTTGTTCGCCTGTGAAGCTATTAGTATATGTTGGTAAAAATGTAGCTAGTTCTCCAATATTTTTATATGCAACCCATAATCCATACGTATTTGGTATAGTACGTTTTGCACCTTTATAATTTAATTGAAAAATATAAGCTTGTTCTTGAGCACTATTGCCCAAGTCATATTTATTAGCATCTAAATTAGATAAAGCATATACACCACCTAATTTAAAATTATTATCCAATTTATATTCTCCTGCAACTTCAAGAATTTGCTGAGTATCTTCAAGTTCTCCACTTCTTATATTATGATAAGCAAATCCTGTCATTAATTTATTTGAGATAGGCATTTCTGCTTGTAATCCTACATAATGCATAGCATCATTTTCTGGATAAGCTTGTTTACCATTATAATGCATTTTCCCATTAACATTGTCGTTATATGGTGAATCAAAATTACCTATCATTGCTGTATAAATATTTTTAGTATCTTTATCTGTATAAGTATATTTTATACCTTTAATATAATCATCAAAAATCATACCATAGGCAATATCCATATTAGCAAAATCGGCATAATCTACTTTACCTAAAGAAATTGTTCCGCCAAACGCTGGTCCTTGTAGATAAAGCATACGATTATAAAAATGGGATTTATCAGCTCCCTTAGCTTTATAATTTTGTTCATAGTCTATACGATTTTTTATTTTCCAGCCATTATCAATATTTATAGTTGGTTCTAAACGTGTACGCCATAAAGATTTACGCGTTTCACCTTTTTTACCTGGTCGATTATCATGGCGGATATCATAACGACTTAACCCTTTAATAGTGAGTATATCTTGTTTTTCTTTATTAATAGTAGTTTGTTGTTGCTCTTCTACAATTTTATTATTTGTTTTATCAATATCTTCTGTGTGTGTTTCTGCAAAAGCAACTCCTGTAGATATTGTTGTAGATAAAATAGTAGCCATTAATAATTTAGTTAATAACTTTTTTCGCATAATTGTTGAAAACTCCTTAATAATTATAATCAAAATCAATAAATTTTTAAGAAAAAACACCTATAAAAAATATTTTTCTTATAGGTGTTTTAGGAGGGATATGTTATCCTAGAAAATTAAACTAGGTGGCAAGCAACATGATGATTAACTGATATCTCTTTTAATTTTGGCTTTTCCTGTTTACAAATATCTTTGCAGTATTTACAGCGATTTTGAAATGGACAACCTTTTGGCAAATCCAAAGGGCTTGGAATATCGCCGGAAAGAGTTTCTATATTTTTATTTTGCTCATTATCTAGAGAAAAAACTGCTTTTAATAAAGCTTTAGTATATGGATGCTTTGCTTCGATCAATTTATCACCATCAATTTTTTCAACTATATTGCCTAGATACATCACGGCTATACGATGACTAAATAAACTAACTAAAGCTAAATCATGACAAATAAAAATATAGGTGATATTTTTTTCTCGTTGTAATTTTACTAGTAGTTCAATAATTTTAGCCTGAACAGATACATCAAGAGCAGATGTTGCTTCATCACAGACAATGATTTCAGGCTCTAGGGCTAAAGCTCTGGCAATAGCTACACGTTGACGTTGACCGCCACTCATATTATTCGGATATTTATATACAAAATCATCTGGCAACTCTACTAATCGCAATAATTCTTGAGCTTTTTCTTTCATTTGTGATTTTTTTATTAAATTAAAATTTAATAGCGGTTCACAAATAATATCGCCGATTTTCATTTTAGGATTAAACGCTGCTGTAGGGTCTTGAAAAACCATTTGAATATGACGACAATTTTGACGACGTTTTTCTCCTGTTAATTTAGTAATATCTTGATCTTGAAAAATAACTTCACCAGAAGTTGGTACATGCATATTCATAATAGTTTTTACCAGTGTAGATTTACCACAACCAGATTCGCCAACAATGCCTACTGTTTCTCCAGCATTAATATTAAGACTAACATCATCACAAGCTGTTAAAAATCTATTATTACTAGCTGGAAAATTTTTAGTTATATTTTTTACCTGCATAATTAACTCAGACATAGCGCTGTCCTCCTATTTGTGGAACTGAAGCAAGTAACGTTTTAGTATATTCTGCCTGTGGTGAATTAATTATATCTTCGGCTTTACCATATTCTACAACTTTGCCTTGTTTCATTACCATAATTTTATCTGACATATAAGCTGCCACACCGATATTATGAGTTACTACAATCATTGCTGTACCACAAGTACGAGGAATCTCCATTAATTCTTTGACTATTTGTGCTTGAGTGGTAACATCTAAAGCTGAAGTAGGTTCATCAGCAAGCAATAACTCTGGTCTAAAAATAATAGCCATAGCAATACCAACACGCTGACGCATACCACCAGATAATTCAAATGGATATGATTTCATGATATTTTCAGGATTAGGTAAATTCATACGAGTAAGCATTTCTACAGCAAAAGAATATGCTTCTTCATCTGTAACATTATCATGAACTTGTAGATATTCTATAAATTGTTTACCAATAGTTTGAATAGGATTTAGCATATTACCACTATCTTGGAAAATCATAGAAATATTTTTTCCTCGAATGGCTAACCAGTCTCGTACACTGTATTTTAATAAATCATGATTTTCAAAGAAAATTTTTCCATTAGTAATCTTTCCACTATTAGGTAAACTACCTAATATAGCTCTAATTACTGTGGTTTTTCCACTACCAGACTCTCCAACTATGGTCAAAATTTCTCCTCTATCCAAAGAAAAATTAATATCTTTAACTGTAGCTTCTATATTTTTGCTATATTGAATAGTTAAATTAGATACATCAAGTAACATTAATTTACCCCTTTTATGCTTTAGCTGGTTTTATTTTATTAGTAAGCCAATAATAATCCGATGGATACATAACTACACCATCTAAGCCTTTGGTGCTGATAATATTAGTCTGTGGATAACCTAAGAATAATGCAGCACCGTCATCTAACAAAATTTGTTGCGCTTCAATAATTAATTGACGACGTTTTTCTTTATCAAATTCGACAGATAATTGATTTAAAATCTCATCATATTCACGATTACTATATCCAGAACCATTTTGTGGATTATCTCCATTTACATTAGTTTTCCAATACCAACTTAAATAAATTTCAGGGTCTCCAGTATTAGCAGTTGTAATATTAGAAATGAGTAAATCATAATCGCCATCAATACCCATTTTATCAATAAGGTTATAGTCTACACTTTTTATATTTATATTAATTCCTACTTTTTTAGCATCAGCTTGTACAGCTTCAGCGTATAAAGGAAGCTCTGCACGGCTATTATATACGACAAAATCAAGACTTAAGTCCTTGCCATCTTTATCTAAAATACCATCTCCATTACTATCATTCCAACCAGCTTCGGCTAATAATTGTTTAGCTCTTTCTGGATTATATGCATTTGGATCTGTCAACTCATCAAAGCCATAATCCATAGATGGCGGTATTGGCGCTTTACCTGTGATAAAAGTATCTTTTAATAATATTTTATTATAATTTTCTCGATCACAAGCAGAAATCAAGGCAGCACGAACTTTTGGGTCACCTAAAATACCTTTTTGATTGATACGGGCAAGTACTGTACGTAATGAAGAAATTTCATCGATATAGAATTTATCATTATTTCTAAATAAATCTATATCTCCAGCTGCAATATTTACAGCAAAATTAACTTCACCAGATTGAAGTGCCATAGCACGAGTATTAGGGTCATCAATAGATGGTATTTCCACACGCTCGAATGGAACTTCACCATCCCAATAATATTCATTTCTCACCATTACAGCCTTTTCTTTTACAAAAGACTCTACTTTATATGGACCTGTACAAATTGGACCTTCTTTGGAAAAATCTCTACCTTGTTCCTCTGCACTAACATCTACAATAATAAATAATGGGTCAGCCAAAAATCCAGGCATATTAGGTTGAGGTTTGCTTGTTGTGATTATTAAATTTTGACCATCAGCCTTCATTTCTGTGTATTCAAAGAAAGTTTTTGCTCGAGTATTTTTAGTAAAAGCACGTTCAATAGATTTTTTTACAGCTTCAGCTGTTACTAAATTGCCATTAGAAAATTTCACATTATCACGGATTTTAAAAGTCCATGTTAAATGATCATCACTAATAGACCAACTTTCCGCAAGCCATGGCTGAACATTCATTTTTTCATCAAATTTTGCCAAACATTCACCAATAGCATAACGCATCACAACCCAGCCAAAATAATTTTGTGTTGGTTCTAAAGTATCTGCAAAATTTGTAACCCCAAATTTCAAAGTAGTTTTATCTACTGTATTTTCAGAGCCACAACCAGCTATTATACCTGCGGTCAATATACCACATAAACTCAAACTAATAGCCTTCCATAATTTTTTCATTCTAAACCTTTTCATATTCAGCCTCTTTTCTTATCAATAAAATCTATCAATCCTGTCTAGGGTCTAAAATATCACGTAAACTATCTCCCCAAAGATTAAATATAGCTACTACTATAAAAATAGCTAACCCTGGATAAATCATCAGCCATGGGGCAGTTTGAATATATTGACGACCTTCATTGAGCATTAATCCCCATTCTGGTGTAGGTGGTTGAGCACCAAAACCTAAAAAAGATAGACCCGCTATTTCCATCATCATAGTCCCAATATCCATTGCACCTGTTATTACAATCATTGGCAATATATTTGGTAATATGTGGCGCCATAAAATATTAATAGTTGTTGTACCATTTACTTTAGCAGCTATGATAAAATCATTATTACGTAATTTTATGACTAAACTACGAACTAAACGAGCATATTTTGCCCAACTTACTATTACTAAAGCAAAAATTGTATTTATAATACTTCCACCTAAAATACCAGCAATAGCAATTGCTAAAATTACACCTGGGAAAGACAACATAATATCAGCTAAACGCATCAATACAATTTCTACTTTACCACCAAAATAACCTGATAAAATACCAACTAAAGAACCAATAGTCGACGTTAATATAACTAAACAAATAGTCATAAATAATGAAGTTTGTGTACCATAAATTATCCTGGAAAAGGTATCTCTGCCTAATTTATCAGTACCTAAAATATGTTCACCGCTTGGCATCTGCAATACATTGGTCATATTCGATTCATAAGGGTCATGTGTAGCAATAATAGGTGCTAATATAGCAATTAGAATTACTAAAAAAACCAAAAATGTATATACAGAAAATAATTTATTATTCTTTATAAATTTAATCATCTTGAATCTCCTTTTTTCAGCCTAGGATCAAGATATGTATACGATAAATCTACTAAAAAATTAATTACTGTATACACAATAGAAATCCATAAAACAAATCCTTCGATTAATGGATAATCACGCATAGTAATAGCATACACTGCCATTCTCCCCATACCTGGCCAAGCAAAAACTGTTTCAATAACAGCAACGCCACCTAATAACCAACCGATGGACATACCTAGTAAAGTTATTAAAGGTAAAATGGCGTTAGGTAAAATATGTTTCCATAAAATAGCTTTTTCAGACAATCCTCTAGCTCTAGCACCAATTACATAATCTTGATGTAATTCATCTAAAATCACAGTACGCACTTGCCTAGTATATTTTGCCGATTGATAGATAGCTAAAGTAAGTGCTGGTAACACTAATCCACTTGGTGTTATACTAGCAGTAGCTATAGGAAATAATCCCAATTTTAAGCCAAAAATATATAATAAAATCAATCCTACCCAAAAACTTGGCATAGATACACCAATAAAAGAAAAGATTCTCACTAAAAAGTCAGGAATTCTATTGCGATGTGTAGCGGAAAAAATTCCCAAAGGAATGGAAATAATTATAATTAAAATAATTGTAGTCAAAGCTAATAAAACAGTCCCTGCAAAACCTTCCATTAACTTATCTATTACAGGTTTTTTTGCTGAATAAGAAATTCCCATATCACCTTGTGCTACACCTAAAAGCCAATTGCCATATTGTACAAGAAATGGATCATTAAGTCCCATTTCTTCACGAGTTTGCTCTATTATTTCTTGAGAAACAATAGTATCTGAAGCCTCTAAAACCATGGCTGCTGGATCACCAGGTGATAAATAAGTTAAACAAAATGTTAAAAAACTAACACCAATTAATGTAATTACTAATTGAATTAAACGATTTATTAATCGTTTCAAATTAAAACAACCTCCTTATTTTTTTCATTATTATAGATTAAAAAGCTCCTCTCCTTTCTTCCGTTAAGGCAAACAAAAAAAGTCTGCCTTTGCTAGCAGACTTTTAAGAGAAACATACAATTATAAATATGAGAAAAAAAGCCTAATTCTTATAGAATTAGGCAGTATTATACAATATTTATATCTGTATAAATCGCCTTCCCATCGCTCGCAGGTAATAACGGTGATTATTAAATAGGCAGTTCTCCTGGCTCAGAGTCATAGCTATTCACGCCTTCCCAAGAAAATAATTTTTTCTCAGTGACATAATTGTGGAATTGCTCGTCTTTACAGTGGCGGGACCGCTTCGGCTTATACCGAATTCCCTATTAAGTCTATATAGACACCTATTCTTTCAATATTCAACTATGCTGTTATGTTATCACCAACAAATAAGTTTGTCAATTATAAAGTTTCTTAATTTACAAGTGCTGAAGGCATTTTTTATTTTAATAAATCCCAAATAAATTTATGCAAATTTTAAATAGATAAGTTATTTACATATAATTATAAAACTATAACGCTTTTATTTTGTGAAGTTGTTAACTTATTGGCGGGTTTATAAAAATAATTAAAAATTATAGCCATGAAAAATCTATTTATAATAGACTTTTGTATATTATTTTTCTCATAGCTTATTGTTTTTATAGATGATATAATTATGAATATAAAATTTATAATTGTTATCAATATTATAATATAAAGAGAGGGATTTTCATGTATGAAGATTTAATTGAAGAAAAAGTTTCTTCCGAAGATATTTTTGATGGGGTATTACTTCATGTAAAGCGTGATTATGTAAAATTACCAAATGGTAATAAAGCTGTTCGTGAATGGATAAAACATCAAGGTGCTTCTGCTGTTATTCCTGTATTGCCAAATGGTAATATTATTTTAGTGCGCCAATATCGTTATCCTATTGGCAAAGTAACTTTAGAAATTCCTGCCGGCAAATTAGATAGTGTGGACGAAGATCCATTAATTTGTGCTAAACGTGAATTATCTGAAGAAACAGGTTATACTGCTAATAAATACACACAAATTCATAAATTAGCTACTACTGTTGGTTTCTCTAATGAATGGATTTATATTTATTTAGCACAAGATTTAGTAAAAGGTAAACAACATACTGATGATGATGAATTTATAAATCTAGTAGAAATGCCACTAAGCGAAGCTGTCGATTTAGTTAATAAAGGTGAAATCTTTGATGCTAAATCTGTTGTTGCTATTTTAATAGCAGAAAAATTGTGTAAACAATAATTTATTTATATTTGTTATTTAAAAATTTAGGAGGTATTTAATGTTTGGTTTTGGTCCAGATATGATATATGCAATCCCAGGTTTGTTGATTGCATTGACTGTTCATGAATATGCCCATGCTAAGGTTGCTGATAATTTAGGAGATTTCACTCCTCGTATGAATGGCAGATTAGCTTTAAATCCTGTAGCTCATATTGACCCTATTGGATTGATTATGTTATTTTTTGCTCAAATAGGTTGGGCAAAGCCTGTACCAATTAATTTAAATAATTTTGATGATTGGCGTAAAGGTGAAATGCAAGTTTCCTTAGCAGGTCCATTAGCTAATTTAATCACAGCTTTTGTAGCTTCAATATTTTTTGCTCTTTGTTTTAAATATAGTTTTGCTCCTCATTGGCTTATTATGGTATTACAATTAATGATTATTTATAATGTAAATTTCGCTATTTTTAATTTAGTACCTATTCCACCACTTGATGGTTCTAAAATCTTATCTTCTCTGTTACCAGGTAGATTAGCTTATAAATATCAATCTTCTGTAATTAATCGTTATAGCTTTTTTATTCTAATCGCTCTTGTTTTTACTGGAATATTGGGTTTTATCATTCACCCTATCAGTAACTTTATTATAAGCATTTTAAATCTTATTATCTCTATTATTATTTAATGAGTTTTTTATGCAACAAGAACAATATAAGGTACATTTAGAATCCTTTGAAGGGCCATTAGATTTATTATTGCATTTAATTGAAAAAAATCGTATTGATATTTATGATATTCCTATTGCTCTATTGACGGAACAATATATGGATTATCTTGCTAAATTTAAAGAGTTTAATATTGAAGTAGCTAGCGAGTTTTTAGTCATGGCAGCTACATTATTACAAATCAAATCCAAAATTTTATTACCTGATACTAAGGTAGAAGAAGTAAATGAAGATGATACTGATGAGGTTGACCCACGAAAAGAATTAGTCGAACGATTATTAGAATATCGTCGTTATAAAGAAGTCAGCAGTATTTTAGGTGAAATGGCAGATGAAGCTGGCAAAAGATTTTTTCGTGAAGCTTCTAATCTACCGACAAAACATTTGCCACCTAAAGGGCTTGATGTAAAACTTTTGTGGCAAGCATTTCAAAATGTGCTAGAAAGCCAAATTGAAAACGAACCTCTTGTAGCTAATGTTGCTCGAGAAAAATATACTATTGAAGATAAAATCATCTCTTTATTGGCTTTGCTTAAACAACATGGCGGAAATATTTGTTTTAACATTGTATTTCAATATAGTGAGCATAAGATTTCTAAATCTGAATTAATCACTACTTTTTTAGCTATGTTAGAATTGATTAAAATAAAGAGAATAACAGTATATCAGACAAGTATATTTTCACCTATTTATTTAAAAATCAATGATGAAGTCGAATCTTCTGATAACGATATTATTGTTGATAATACTGAAAATAATTAAAGATTGTTAATAGATGATTTTTTGATAAAAATTCATGAAAATAGACGCTTGTAAGCGTCTATTTTTTTTATTTCTCCCCTCGAGAATAATATTTTATTTATTAATTATAATAAAATATTATTGCTTAATTTATTTTTAATCTAAATATCATTTGTTATTATTGAGTCTAAGTTGTATAATGTAAATAATATATATATTTATATTAATATTATTCAAATTAATAATCCTATATATTAATTAAAATAATATAATATAAAACTTAGCGATAACTAAGTAAAGGAGAATATTTTATGATTATCAAGCCAAGAGTAAAAGATTTTATCTGTTTAACTTCTCACCCTGAAGGCTGTAAAGAAAATGTACGCCGTCAAATCGAATATGTAAAAAGTCAGCCAAAGGTTGAACTTGGTAAACGTGTATTAGTATTAGGTGCTTCTACAGGTTATGGCTTAGCATCTCGTATCTGTGCAACATACGCGAGCGGTGCTTCTACAATTGGAGTTATTTTTGATAAATCAGCACATGGTAAAAGAACTGCAACTGCTGGTTGGTATAATACAGCTGCTTTTGAAGAATTTGCAAAAAATGATGGCTATTATGCTAAAACAATAAATGGTGATGCTTTCTCTCAAGCTATTAAAGAAAAAACTATTGAACTTATAAAAAAAGATTTAGGCAAAATTGATATGGTTGTTTATTCCTTAGCTGCTCCTCGTCGTACAACAGCTGATGGAACTATGTATTCTTCTGTATTAAAAACTGTTGATAAACCTTTTACTGCTAAAACTTTAAATTTAAAAACAAATGAATTAACTGAAGCTACTTTACCTCCTGCTACTCCTGAAGAAGTAGAAGCTACTATTAAAGTTATGGGTGGCGAAGATTGGGCAGATTGGATGCATGCTTTAAAAGCTGCTGATGTTTTAACTGAAAATGCTTGCACTGTAGCATATTCTTATATTGGTTCTAAGATTACATACCCAATATATTATGAAGGTACTATCGGTGCTGCTAAACAACATCTTTATAAAACAGCTGAAACTTTACGTCAAGAAGGCTTTAATGCTATTATCTCTGTAAATAAAGCTTTAGTTACACAGTCTAGTTCTGCTATTCCTATTGTTCCTTTATATGTGGCGGTTATGTATCGTGTAATGAAAGATAAAAATGTTCATGAAGGTACTATCGAACAAATGTATCGTTTATGGCATGAATACCTCTCTCAACCACAACCAAAAGTAGATGATGAACACCGTATTCGCATTGATGATTTAGAAATGAGAGACGATGTTCAAAATACTATTTTTGAATACTGGGATAAAGTAACTACTGAAAACTTAACTCAATATGCTGATGTAGATGGTTATTGGAATGACTTCTATAATCTCTTTGGCTTTGGTTTTGATAATGTAGATTATGATGCTGATGTAAATCCAGAAGTAAATCTTGATTTAGTTGAATAATGCAAACTCAAACAAATTTATATATTTTTTAGAGTAGAGAGTCTTCTCTACTCTATTTTTTTGATAAAAAGTTTCTACTAATGATAAAAGCAGTAATGTATTTAAACATTACTGCTTTTAGTTAATTCTAAAGGATTTTCACCATATTTATTTGGACCATTTGTTCCTTTAGCCAAAATCAAATACAAAATAAAAATGAAATAACCAAAAGGAAAAACAATAGGAAATATTATCCACCAACCGCTGAAATTCAAATCGTGCAAACGTCGTATCATCAAAAAATTAAGTGGTAAAAATAATATTATTAAAATTAAAGAAGCTACTAAAATAAGCAAAATAGGAATTACTTCTATTTGTGATAAAACATTTAAATCATTTACATTTTCGCCTAAAATAGCAATAGATAATGCACTAGCTAAACCTAATAAAGTAATAATCCCTATAAAAGCTAATGATATAACAATCAAAAAGATTATATAATGAATAAATGGCTTTCGATTTAATCTACCTTCTGTAGAAAAATATTTTTCTTCTAAATTCATAAAAAACTCCTTATAAATCCAAACTTAAAGGGTCTTTTCCATATTTATTATCACCATCAGTCCCTTTTATTAAACATAAATAAGCCAAAAATAGCATATTTATCAATGGAATTACACATAAAATTATCCATACAGCCGATTTATCTAAATCATGCAAACGTTTAATTCCTAAAAATAAACTAGGTAATAATGCTAATTCAATCAATGTAGATACTATACTTATGCTAATATCAACTACTGTTCCATCTGTCGTACTGATAATCACTAAAAACGTTGGTATTATCAAAAATAGACAAAATAAGATAAAACATACTGCATATAAGATAAATATTTTACGATTTATCCGACCTTTTGTAGATAAAAATCGTTCTTCTAGAGATGAATTTTTCATTTTATTTTTATCTCCTTGAATTTTATTTTACTTATATTATAAAATAAAAATTCATTATTTAATAGTTTTTGCAATAAAAAAAGCATAGTATAACACTATGCTTGTATATTTTATCTATTTTTTCATGCACTATAAGCTTTTTTAGTAACTAAATTAGCCAATTTATTAATATAATAATTAGTAAAACGAACTTCAATATTACGAGTAAATTGAGCTAAAATATTATTATCTTTTAAAATGCCTTCATGATAATCTATAACCAATTGTAAATCTTGATTTAAATCTATTTTCTGACCATACATATCATAAGCAAAAATCTGTGTATTAACAATTTCAATAATGAAATCAGCTCCAACACCTAAATCATTATTGCAAATTGTTTGCCATTCATTTGCATCAAATTCTCTAGCTAAAAGATTTCTTTCATATACTAAATAATCTTTATGGTTATATCTATATTTTTTCATTACTAATGACATTATGCCCAACTCCTTAAACAGTAATTATCTATAATCAATATCTTTGTTTCATATTTTCAAATTGACTATATTATATATTATAGATATAACAAATACTATATGATAAATGCAAAAAACATTGCAAAAAATGCTCTAAAATTTTCTCGTTGATAAAAAATTTTTTGCCAAAAAGCGTAAGATAAAGTATAGTATAATTTATGAAAAGAGGGATAGCTATGGAATATCAAAAAAAAGGCTATTTAACATCTTATTTTAAATTATTTCATCTCAAAGATGTCCAAAAAATAGAAATCAAAGCACATTATCACGAATTTGATAAAATAATTTTATTCTTAAGTGGTAAAGTTAAATATAATATTGAAGGACAAACTTATCAATTATTTCCCTATGATATTGTTTTTGTACCTCATAATTGTATTCATTATCCTACTATTAGCGATACAGCAACATATGAACGTATTGTCCTTTATATTGACCCTAATTATCTAAAAAATAAAATAGATACTACAGATAAATTAGACTTTTGTTTTAATTATGCTCAAGAACATAATTCATATGTTATGAATTTAGACAATATCAATGAAAATGATATCTTGAAACAAATCCAAATTCTAGAAAATTCCTTTAGTGATAAAGGTTTTGCACATGAATTATACAGTAATCTAAAATTTTTAGAGTTTATGATTTTAATAAATCGAGCCATTATCAATGATAATAAAAATTTGACTATTCACCATAAAGTTTCCTATGATAAAACTATTAATTCTGTTATTGATTATATAAATGAACATTTATTTACAGAATTAAATATTGATTATCTAGCTAATCATTTTTTTGTAAGTAAATACTACCTAATGCGAAAATTTAAATTAAAAACGGGCTACAGTATTCATCAATATATATTAAATAAACGATTAATAGTGGCTAAAGAAAAGATTAAATCTGGAATAGCTTTAACTCAAATATGCTTTGATTGTGGTTTTAAAGACTATTCTACTTTTTCAAGAACCTTTAAACAAATTTTTAAACAAACACCAAGAGAATTCAAAAAAGCTCTTAATGAAAAAACTGATATATATAAAGAGGCTAAACAATATGAATAATATCTTAGAACTTCCTCAACTAATAGCAAAATTTAGTTATGAATTACCTAAAAATCAAACAGTGCTAATAAGTGGAGGTAATCCACCTGATGTACAGTGGTTAAAGTCCATCTGTGAAAATAAAAATATTTTTTGTGCTGACCATGGTATAGATATATGTAAAGAAGCTGATATCAAGCCACTTCAATTAATTGGTGATGGCGATAGTGCTACTTCTGAAGCGTGGCAGTGGGCTGTAGATAATGATGTTACTATAACAAAAGTTCCTACAAAAAAAGATGTTACTGATACACAATTAGCACTTCAAATAATTGATGATAAATATCCAGCTTCAACTGTTATTTTAACAGGTGCATGGGGCGGACGTTTTGACCATGCTTTTAGCACTATATTTAGTTTTAATGGCATGTTAAACAAAAATTTTTGTGGTTGTATTGCTGATGAAAAAGAAGCTTTATTCTTTTTACATAATGAAGAACATCTAACCTTAAATCTCAAACAAACACCAAAAGCAATCTCACTACTTCCTTTAGGTGGTACTTGTAGTGGTGTTAGCATCAATGGTGTATATTGGCCACTTGACCAAGTTATGCTCAATAATAATTTACCCTATGCTGTAAGCAATGAAGTAAATAATAAAGAGAATACCATCTGGATATCCCAAAAACAAGGTATATTAGGTGTATATCTATACTTTGAATAATATTTAATAATAAAAAAGCGTTATAATCTGTAAATAAATGATGATGTGCACCCAAAATATTGGACATATTAATTAGGCTACTAATTGAAACTTAATTCTGTATTCTACAGGACTAAGTCCTTTTAGTTTTATCTTTATC
>QWBY01000077.1_pt1 | contig 74678 bp, 60 predicted proteins | sample 1972471 | NCBI WGS metagenome assembly QWBY01 (sample SAMN09866722, study PRJNA288562) | Human gut metagenome isolate term6_stool, whole genome shotgun sequencing...
GAACGAATACGAAAATTCGCGCGGGGTTTTACGTTTTGTCATAATTTCTTACTTTTTTTATAGTCAGAAATGTGACAAGCTAAATCCGTATAAGACAATTGGTTTAATTATCAGGATTTATTTCTATCTCCAATATTCTTTTTCGCCAGTGCATTCCATTTCCCCTTGGCATTTGGGACAACTATGTCCGTTCCATTGTCTGATACTCATAGATCCACAGTTGAGACAAATGCGTCCGACAATTGTTCGGAAGGAGGGGGCGGCGTCTCCAATAACACCACCTGTAACCAAAGGCTGAATTGTCTGGCAGTCGTCACACGCTACCGATTCCATGGTCTGTCCCATGAACCCCTTGCCTTCGTAGATATTGCCTTCGTAGCCACAGTTTTGACAAGTGTATTTCTTAATCCAACCCATACGCACAGGCTAATTTTTTTTTGTGAGCAATTTGTTATAGAAAGCTTCATATGCACGGGCAACTTTCAGGTAATCGTGATGTTTTTTCACGTAAGTTATACTGTCTTGCTGCAGCTGCCTGATCTTTTCCGGATGCTCTACAAGTTGTTTTATGGCGCAACAGCAGCTTTCATAATCAGGCTCTACGTTTAGAATTGGGCGCAAAGTATTCTCGTTGAGTATCTCGTAGTTCTCCGGTTCTCCTCCTCCAATGCAGATAATACCACGGCTCATTGCTTCAAGTGGGTTCATGGAGGGGGTATAGCTGTACAGTTGATCGAGTATGGCATCCGAGCCATTCATCAGTTCCACGTATTGGGCAAAGGGTACACCGTCAGCGATTTTAAGTTCAATTCTGTCTGTATATTCTTTTTGCATGTCTTTGGCAGCCTTCAGCATGATGTCGGTACCTTTGTATTCTGAACGGTTCTTGCTTATTCCGATGAAGAGTTTCACTTTGCTGCCTTCCGCATGTTGTACGGTCCGCTTATTGTCGGTCTGAACTGGGAATGGAATAAAAACTGTCTTTTCAGTAAAAATAGGGTGATAACATACCCAATATTCATAGAGTCCTGCCACGATGCCGTCGCAATCATTGGCTATTCGTTTGTTGAGCTTTTCTTTTGTCGTAGCTAACCAGTCTTTTCTTTCTTTCAGCGCATCGGCGTTAGTGCGAAGCTCTTTTCTGATGTTGAAGTCACTGTAGCGCAGTGGCATAGTCGTACAACAAGTGCTAACCCAGTAATAATCCATGCCAAAAGCCCCCAGCACAATTTTTCGGTTATGCTTTCGAAGGTAGTTGTAAAAGAAAAAATGTCTTTCTGCTTTTAGCTCAAAGAAGAGAGGATTGATGAGCTGCACGATGTCGTATCCTCTTAGTTTGGGAAGCATTCTCAAAAGTTTGATATATAGCTTAATACCTTCAATCTTTCCAGGTTTCCTCGAAATATCTATGTCACGGGGGTAATCTTTCCAGAAATCTCCATTAGAGACAACAGTTACATTGTGTCCGAGTTTACGAAGTCCCTCTGCGAGTGTCCAGTGGACGTTGCTGTATTCGCCCAATAACAATATTTTCATTCGTACTATTTCTGTTTTGGCAACATGATGAGGAGAAGCTTTCTCCCAGCCTTTGAGTTAACCATTCTTCTGAACAACTTGTATTTCCGTGTATAGTCTTTTGACGGCAGTGGGAAAAGCCCCTCTTTGTATAATTTCCTTACAGCCTTCTCTGTCAGTTGGGTATCCCTTGTGAGTGTAATTGTATTGTAGAGATAGTCCATGGATAGTTGGGCCACGCGTCGTCGCAGTGCTTCTTGCTCCTGATAGGGAAGGTTCTCAGCCTTTTGGTTGAGCCGGCAGATGACCTCAAAGTTGTCATTCAACCGTTTTGACACTGATTGGTCGTCTCTCTTGTGAATGACCGACTCTGAGTGCTGACGATAGAAATAGGCTTTTGCCTGTGTGCGAGTGACCTTGTCGGCACTGAGCAGTAGTTGAGGCGTAAACTCCTCGTCTTCCCCGTAGGCAATCTCTTGACTAAACCTGAGATTTATCAGTAATGATTTGCGGAAGAGATAGTTCCACACTGCTCCGCTAATATTATTATGCTTCATGAACATTGCACCATCCACTGGCTCCTCGTCAACCATCGATGACTTTTCGTTTGCTTTTGTTGCGAAACCAAAGAGTACAACATCGATTTCCTTGCTGCGTGTCAAATTCAGACAGTGTTCATAAGCTGGGACTAAAAGATAGTCATCAGCGTCGATGAATTGAATGTATTCGCCTTTGCTGATGGTAATTCCGAGGTTACGTGCAGCGCTGACTCCCTTGTTAGGTGTCCGAACATATACAATATGCTCGTCTGAATTGAGCAATTCGTTGAGGGGGCTGAGCTCTGAGCCGTCATCAATTACTATGACTTCACGTTCTTCTTCCGACAAAGAGAGTTGCAAGATACTGTTAATGCATTGTTGCAGCATTGTCAGGGGCTGGTTGAAATAGGTGACAATGAAACTTACTAATGGCTTCTTCTTGCTATTTTGTGAATAAATTGATAGAGTTTGCATAAGCGTTTTAATCCAATAAGGTGTAGAAAACTAAGTTTAAGTGTCCCCCAATAAGGGAGAACGGGCAGGGTAGGGAGGCAGTGAGTAGCCTCATACACATCGATTTGTATGTTCAACACATGGGCATAGTAGTCCTTGTCAACATTTTTCGTCCGACGAATATAGTCCGAATGCGCTTCCAATAAATTTGTCAGGTCAGCCCCTTTCGCATTTTTTGTAATGCCCTGTTGGTTGTAACAATAAAAATAAGTACCCGTTGAAGTAGTTGCCACTATCTTGGCATTATCGAGTAGTAAAGGAAGCGTGTGGACATCTTCGAAAGTTTTGCCTTTCGGGAAGCGTACGTTTGAGAATAATTCTCTTTTGTATATCTTGTTCCAAGCATAGGTATGCCGATAGGCCCTTGCTTGAAGCCAATAGTCTTTCATGTCATAGTAGCAAGCATCTTTCAGAGATAGATGATTTTGCTTGTTTGAGCCGTAACGTTCTATTACAGAGTATTCTAAGATGTCGTATTCAGGATATTCTTTAATTATATTGAATAAATCTTCGTAGGTGTTTTCACCGATAAAATCATCGGAATCAATGAAGGTAATGTATTCTCCCCGTGCCTTGTTAATCCCAGTATTCCGTGCTTCTGAAAGACCTTGGTTGGATTGATGGATGACTGTGATTCTGTTATCATCCGCAGCCATCTCATCGGCTATCTTGCCTGAGCGGTCTTTAGTGCCATCATCTACCAGTATCATCTCGAAATCTTGAAATGATTGTCTCTGGACGCTCTCAATACATCTTTGGAGTGTCCGTTCTACATTAAATACAGGTATGATGATACTTAATTTCATGAAATATCTCTGTTGCAAAAATAATAAAAACTTTTTACTTACGTTAAACTAAAAATGAAAAAAAACGATAGCTATAACCATATTTTAAGATATACAGGCTTATTTGGAGGCGTGCAGGGATTGAATATCCTCGTGGGAATTGTGCGTAATAAGCTTGTTGCTATGATATTAGGCCCTGATGGTATGGGCTTGATATCACTGTTCAATTCAACAATTAAATTGGTAAGCGATTCTACTAATTTCGGAGTCTCAGTCAGTGCCGTAAAGAATATTTCAGAAGATTTGGACAGTGGTGATGAGCAGATGTTGGAAGAACACATCAAGTTTGTTCGTTCCTTCAGCTTGTTAGTTGGAATTTTGGGAATGTTTCTATGCATAGCTCTCAGTCCTTTTCTAAGTAAGTTTACTTTTTCGTGGGATGGGCATACCCTCCATTTCATTTTCCTATCTCCCATTGTAGCGTTATTGGCTATTACTGGAGGAGAACTGGCAATACTCAAAGGCCTGAGAGAGCTTAGGGGCATGGCGGTTATCTCCATATACAATGTTATCGGAGCTTTGGTTACAACTATTCCGCTCTATTATTTTTTCAAGGAGGCTGCCATTGTGCCATCTTTGGTGTTGATGGCATTGATTCAGATGATACTTACCCTCTTCTACTCATACAAACTTTATCCGTTGCGACTACATTATAAATGGAGCTTCTTGACCAAGGGCTTCAGCATTATTCGCTTAGGAATAGCTTTTGTGCTGGCTGGTATTCTTGGGTCAGGTGCTGATTTCTTGATTCGCAGTTATATTAATAATGTTGCCAGTATTGAAATGGTTGGATACTATAACGCAGCTTACATGATGTCGATGACCTATGTGGGAATGGTTTTTGCAGCAATGGAGACCGACTTCTTTCCAAGACTTTCGGGATCGGCCAATCACAGTTTTACCTTCAATCAAACCGTCAGTAGGCAAATTGAGGTGATGCTCCTGTTGGTTTCTCCTCTGTTGGTGGTTTTCTCACTCTGTCTGCCAATATTGCTACCACTCCTTTATACGGGCAAGTTCATGCCTGCTCTTGGAATGATTCAAGCCATAGTGATTGCAATGTACTTCCGTGCGCTAAAGCTACCGATTCAGTACATCCCATTGGCTAAGGGGGACTCGCTTTCATACCTCTTATTGGAGGGAATTTACGACGTGTTGCTGGTTGTATTTGTAATATTCTGCTTCAATAGATTCGGATTGCCTGGGGCAGGCTGGGGTATAACCTTGGCAGGAATCATGGACTTTGTTGTTGTTGTTGTTTATGCAAGGTTGCACTATGATTACAAACCCACTTACAATGTTTTATTATACTCTACCATTCAGATTCCAATTGGAATTTTAGTCTATTTCTGTGCCGTCTCTAAAAATCCCATTGTATATTGGGGAGTAGGGGCAATGCTCTTTCTCATCAGTGGGGCCACATCAATAAGTATTTTAAGAACCAAGACCAACCTGTGGAGATCACTGCTCAGAAAGATAAACAAGCGCTTTGGACATCATGGTGAAGATTAGTGTTTTAGTGGCAGTATATAATGCCGAGAAATATCTGCGAGAATGCCTCGACTCATTGCTCAACCAAACATTGCGAGACGTGGAGATTATCTGTATTGACGATGCGTCGGAGGATGAATCTTTGAACATTCTCAGGGAGTATTCTGCAACAGACAATCGAATAAAGATAATAAGCCTAACCGAGAATGGCGGACAAGCTCATGCGCGAAATGAAGGTCTGAAGATAGCCCAAGGAGAGTATATTTGCTTTGTTGATAGTGATGATTGGTTAGCGACTGACGCCTTGAAAAGTGTCTGTCATGTCTATGAACAGTATCCTTCAGCCGATTCGGTTCTATTTTATGTGATAAATGTTTATGAGGATGGACGCCAAACTCAGTATCCGATGGAGCCATTCGACGTTTTGAGTGGATACGATGCCTTTGTTGATAGTCTGACTTGGAAAATTCATGGAGTTTACACAGTTCGCAGAGACATTCACCTCAGGTATCCTTATGATGATTCGTGTCGGGCATACAGTGATGATAATACGACCCGCTTGCACTATCTGGCATCACGCGAAGTAAGGTGTTGTGCCGGAAAGTATTATTATCGGCAGCACAACTCGTCCGTGACCCATAATGTTGACGCAAGACGTTTTGATTATCTTTTAGCTAATGAAAGTATGAAGCAGCAACTTCATGACTTGGATGTCTCCGATGAAACTTTGAGTCTCTATGAAAATGTCAGATGGTTAAATTTGATAGGTGTTTACATGTTTTATTATTTGCACCATAGAGAGTTAGCTGCAAATGAAGCGAGAGCTGGTTTGAGACTTATGCGTGCGACATGGAGCAATATTGAGATTAGAAGATTAGACAGGAAATACACTCGAAAATTTGGATATATGCCTTTGAGATTCTCATGGAGGGCTTTCCGATTGCAACTGGAAGTTTATTTCTTCTTACGTGGAATATTAGGACGTAACATAGAAGGATAATCCAAGAAATATTGCCCCTCTCTGCAAAAATATACCTAATATAATTTTGAAGAGGTTTCATTCGACGGATCTTATGGGGGTGATAATATGATGATGGGTGGGCTTATGGACGTGATTTTCTCACTCGTTGAGAAATTAATTCGGGCATGGCAACACAACGTCATCTATAGGGGTTTGTCTATACCACATATATGAAATGTATGGATAATTCTTTAAAATTTGTTCTATAAATATTTTATCTTTCTCCCAAATGTTCCTGTAATCGTACAAAGAATAATAGTTCTTATAATCAGAAACGATGTCAAGGCCTTGACGAAGTCAGTCGCACAAGTATTGATTTTATTATTATAGGGTTCAAAGTTACAGAATTTTTATGTTTGGGAAATATTTTTTTGAACAATTTTGACTCACTAATGGGAAAATAGGCTTAGGTGGGATGATAAAAAAGAATTGTCACGACTTCTGCTATTATGCTTTCGGAGCGAACTTAGATAATTTCCCTTGTTATTTTTGGGATATAAATAAATATTTATTACCTTTGCAGACGATTAGAAAACTAGGAAAAAGACAACGTTGGCTCTATGGCAAAAATTAAAACTATCGGTATTCTGACATCGGGTGGAGATGCACCTGGTATGAATGCTGCCATTAGAGCTGTCACAAGGGCTGGCATTTTCAATGGTTTTTCCATTAAAGCCATTTATAGAGGGTATGATGGCTTGATATCAGGCGATGTCAAACCATTTACTACTGAAAATGTTAGTGGTATTATTGGTCAAGGCGGAACAGTTTTGAAAACGGCTCGCTCCTTGGCCTTTGCTACAGAGGAAGGGCGTCAAAAAGCCTACGATAATCTTATAAAGGAAGGAATCGATGCACTTGTTGTAATAGGTGGGAATGGGTCTTTGACAGGCGCTATGACCTTTGCGCAAGAATTTGACTTTTGTTGTATTGGCTTGCCCGGAACAATCGACAATGACTTGTATGGCACTGATAATACAATAGGGTATGATACCACGATGAACACCATTATGGAGTGTGTGGATCGGATACGTGACACTGCTCAAAGCCATGAACGCATTTTCTTTATCGAGGTAATGGGGCGTGATGCTGGCTTTTTGGCCCAGAACTCTGCGATAGCAAGTGGTGCTGAGGCGGCTATCATTCCGGAAGACTCTACCGATGTTGACCAATTGGCCCGTTTCATGAAAAGGGGAATCCGAAAGTCGAAAAAGAGTTGTATTGTCATTGTTTCTGAAAGTCCCAAGTGCGGTGCAATTTATTATGCAGACCGTGTAAAAAAGGAATTCCCCAATTTTGACGTGCGGGTTTCTATATTAGGACATTTGCAACGTGGCGGACGTCCTTCTGCACGTGACAGGATTCTTGCGAGCCGTACAGGTGTCGGGGCTGTCGAAGCACTCTTGCAAGGACAGCGGAATATTATGGTGGGCGTTCGTAATAATGAAGTGGTTTATGTGCCATTGTCAGAAGCCATCCGTTCTGATAAGCCATTTGACATGAAGTTAATCAAGGTGCTTGATGAGTTGAGCATTTGACAATATTCTCAATATAGAGTTTCTTAGATCTAAATAATAATAAAAATAATATAAGCGTATGTCACAATTAAATGGACGTATCTCTCAGATAATTGGTCCTGTCATTGACGTTTACTTTGATGTTAAAGGTGAGGACCCGGAGAAAGTTCTGCCTAAAATTTATGAAGCACTTCGTGTAAAACGTCCAAACGGACAGGATTTGATCATAGAAGTTCAACAACACATAGGTGAAGATACCGTTCGTTGTGTAGCTATGGACAATACTGAGGGCTTGCAGCGTGGTCTTGAGGTTGCAATAACGGGAAGTCCCATTGTCATGCCTGCAGGAGAACAGATCAAGGGACGTATGATGAATGTAATTGGCCAACCAATTGATGGTATGGAGCAATTAAGCATGGAGGGTGCATACCCCATTCACCGTGAAGCGCCTAAATTTAACGAGCTTTCAACCAAGAAAGAAATGTTGGCGACAGGTATCAAGGTCATTGACTTGTTGGAGCCTTATATGAAAGGAGGTAAGATTGGCTTGTTTGGTGGTGCCGGTGTAGGAAAGACCGTGCTCATCATGGAGCTTATCAACAATATTGCAAAGGGACATAATGGCTATTCTGTATTTGCTGGAGTAGGAGAACGCACTCGTGAGGGTAACGATTTGATAAGGGACATGCTCGAATCAGGGGTTATCCGTTATGGTGATGCTTTCCGAAAAGCAATGGATGAAGGAAAGTGGGATTTGTCTTTAATTGATAAAGAGGAATTGAAAAAATCTCAAGCAACGCTTGTTTATGGACAGATGAATGAGCCTCCTGGGGCACGTGCTTCTGTGGCTCTTTCTGGGTTGACTGTCGCCGAAGAGTTCCGCGATCATGGTGGTAAAAATGGAGAAGCAGCAGATATTATGTTCTTCATTGATAATATCTTCCGTTTCACTCAGGCTGGATCTGAGGTGTCTGCACTTCTCGGCCGTATGCCTTCTGCTGTTGGATATCAGCCGACTTTGGCAAGCGAAATGGGTGTAATGCAAGAACGTATTACTTCGACAAAGAAGGGCTCTATTACTTCAGTACAGGCAGTATATGTCCCTGCTGATGACTTGACTGACCCTGCTCCAGCGACTACATTTACCCACTTGGATGCAACAACAGAGTTGAGCCGTAAAATTACGGAGTTGGGAATTTATCCCGCCGTAGATCCATTAGGCAGTACGTCTCGTATCTTGGACCCATTGGTAGTTGGCAAGGAACATTATGACTGTGCACAACGCGTAAAGCAGTTGTTGCAGCACTATAATGAACTGCAAGATATTATTGCCATTTTGGGTATGGATGAGTTGTCTGATGAAGATAAATTGGTTGTTAACCGTGCTCGTCGCGTTCAACGCTTCTTGTCACAACCATTTACTGTTGCAGAACAATTTACTGGTATTCCTGGTGTAATGGTTCCAATAGAGGAGACAATCAAGGGCTTCAATGCCATCTTGAATGGTGAGGTTGATGACCTTCCTGAACAAGCATTCCTCAATGTCGGAACAATTGAAGATGCCAAGGAAAAGGCTAAGAAACTTCTTGAGGCTGCCCACGGCTAAACAAGTGTAATAATATAGGTTGCTAATGTTAGTTCTAAAGATAGTATCACCAGAAAAGATAGTTTTCACAGGCGAGGTTGATAGTGTACTCGTTCCTGGAGAAGTGGGACAATTTGAGATTCTCAATAACCACGCTCCAATAATATCAACATTGGTAGCGGGAAGTGTGGCTTATACTGTCGGTTCAGTGAAGACGAGCTTCCAAGTACTTGGTGGATTCGTTTCTGTGAAGAAAAACGAGGTGAGTCTTTGTGTTGAAATGTAAAGCCATTAATCCTATATGGTATTGGAAACTACGGCTATAGAGAAAATAGAGCATGACTATTTCAAAGTTAGTTTGTGGATAGTTGCAGGGCTTACATTGTTGGGCTTACTCGTATCTCAGGTTCTGATGTATTCGAATTTGGTAGTGCCATTGGTAATAAGTGCTGTTTTTTCTCTCGTATCGAGTTACATGTATGGAAAAGCTTGGAAATATTTTGCTAAGAACTCGGCCAATTCATTGGGAAAGTTCTATATGGGCGGATCAATGTTGCGAATGGTTCTTGCGGCAATTGTAGCCTTGATAGGGGCAGTTGTTTATAGAACTGACCATGAGAAAGTTTTAACTTTCGTTTTGGTGTTTGCCATCTTTTATCTGGCTATAATGATATTTGAAAGCATTTATTTCATCCGTGTTGAAAAGAATAATAAATAAACGAATAAGAAGAATGAAACATATCAAACAACTTCTTTTAATTTTACTATTATTTACCGTTCTTGCCCCAGCAATGGGACGAGATATGTCGAAGAAAGGTAAAGTAGATGTAAAAGAGATATTGTGGGGGCATATAAAGGATTCGTATGAATGGCATATTACGGATTTAGGATCAGAAAGTCATTTTACCCCTATTGTAATTCATCTTCCTATTATTGTTCACTCCACCACAGGTTGGCATGTGTTCAGCAGTTCAAATTTTTCAGAAGAACGTGACGTAAATGGTGATAGGCCAGGTCCTTATAATCTTGTGATCAAGAATAGCGAGGCAAAAGATAATCCTAATCTGATTGTCGAGAAAGTCGGTGGTAAGGAAGTCCGTCCGATTGACATTTCAATTACCAAAACTGTTTGTACGCTTTTTATTGATGCAATCCTTCTTCTTTTGGTCATTCTTATCCCAGCTCGATGGTGTAAAAAACATAAACCTCAGGATGAAGCTCCTAAAGGCTTTACAGGATTGATGCACATGTTTATCATGAACGTGTATGACGATGTCTTAAAGCCAACGCTGGGAGAAGATACTCCAAAGTATGCACCTTGGTTGCTTACGTGTTTCTTTTTCATCTTTTTTGCGAATCTGATGGGTTTGGTACCATTCCCTCCTGGTGGTGGAAATCTCACGGGTAATATTACTTGTACGTTCTTTCTTGGTGTTTGCACCTTCCTAATAATCAATTTTACAGGAACGAAGGAATATTGGAAAGAAATCTTTTGGCCTGATGTACCTGTATGGATGAAATTTCCAGTGCCATTGATGCCTTTTATCGAGCTCTTCGGTATATTCACAAAACCATTGGCTTTGATTATTCGACTTTTTGCAAACATGTTTGCAGGTCATGCCATTGCCTTGTCTTTTTGTGCTATTATGTTTATCATGTTTGCTTTTGCAGACAATGCTATTGTCAATTATGCGGCAGGGTCTGGTATGTCTATCATCGCAATTTCGCTAAGTGTCTTTATGATGCTCCTTGAGATTTTGGTAAGTTACATCCAAGCATTGGTATTCACAATGTTGAGTGCTGTGTTTATTTCACAGGCACACGTTAAGCCCCATAAGGCGTGATAGATGTGTCACGAAACAATAGAAAGCATGATAGATATTGTTTCAAAGAATTAAGATAGAAAATAAAATTTAAATTAATAATAAATTAAAGATTAAAGATTATGTTATCATTGTTATTAGCAGATGTTGCTCTTGCAAAATTAGGTGGTGCCATCGGTGCAGGTTTAGTTGCTATTGGTGCAGGTATTGGTATTGGTCGTATTGGTGGCCAGGCTATGGATGCTATGGCTCGTCAACCAGAGAAAGTTGGAGACCTTCGTTCATCTATGATTATTGCAGCTGCTTTGATTGAAGGTGTTGCCTTCTTGGCTGTGATTGTTGCACTTCTTGCAATTGTACTCTAATTGATAGGGGCATTGTAGAGGGGCATTTTTTCCCGTTTAAATTTAAGTAAGAACAAAAACCAGCGTATGGATTTATTAATTCCCAATAGTGGACTTCTTTTTTGGATGACTATTGTCTTCCTTATCGTTGCATTTATTGTGATAAAGTTCGGCTTCCCGGCTATTATCAATATGGTAAATGAGCGAAAGGCATATATTGATGATAGCCTCCGCAAAGCACACGAAGCTAATGAAAAGTTGTTCAGTATACAAAAAGAAGGTGAATCCGTCATGCAGCAGGCACGTGAGCAGCAAGCACTTCTGTTGAAGGAGGCCACTGCGACACGTGATGCTATAGTAGAAAAGGCCCAAGATAAGGCTCACGAAGAAAGCTCTCGTATCATTTCTGAGGCAAAATCAGAAATTGAGGCTGAAAAGCAGAATGCCTTTCGCGATATTCGCAGTCAAGTTGTTGATCTTAGCGTAAAGGTTGCGGAAAATATTCTTCGTGATCAACTTTCTACTGATGAAAAGCAGATGGAGTATATCGGCCGGTTGCTGGATAATGTGTCTTCTCCTGTGAGTAAGTAATGTTAAGTAAATAATTTGTAAATATGGATATAGGTGTAATATCGGTTCGTTATGCAAGGGCACTTTTGAAAGGTGCTATTGCGCAGAAACAAGAAGATAATGTCTATAAAGAAATGCAGACACTGCTTGAGAGTTATTCCCAAGTTCCACAACTGTGTTTCACATTAGATAATCCTATGCTCTCCAAGAACAAGAAGCAAGAAATTCTTGAAACTGCCTGTGGCGGTGACAATACAGATTTGCTCAAGTCGTTTTTGGCTCTTGTTTTGAAAGAGGGACGTGAAGGTATTCTACTCTTTATTGCGAACTCTTACATCTCACTATATAGGAAGCAGAAGAATATTATTCAAGGAAAGCTGACTACAGCTGTTCCTGTAACACCAGCTATCGAGGAAAAAATGAAGGAAATGGTTCGGGTAAATGCCAATGGAACCGTAGAATTTAAAACGAAAGTTGATCCTGGAGTCATCGGAGGATTTATCCTTGAGTATGATACGTATAGAATGGATGCTAGCGTGAGAACAAAACTCAATGATGTGCTCACACAATTAAAGAAATAAATAAAATTCACATGTCAGATAAAATAAAACCAAGTGAGGTGTCTGAGGTGCTTTTAAAGGCACTTCAAGGTATCAATGCTGAAGAGAAGTTTGACGAAGTAGGTACAGTACTCACAATCAGTGATGGGGTGGCTCGTATCTACGGACTTCGCAATGCTGAGGCAAACGAACTGTTGGAGTTCGAGAATGGTACAATGGCTATCGTCATGAACCTTGAGGAAGACAACGTAGGTTGCATTCTTTTAGGTCCGACAGCTGGTATCAAAGAAGGTCAGAGTGTAAAGCGTACCCATCGTATTGCTTCAATTCGTGTTAATGATAACTTCTTAGGACGTGTTGTTAATCCGCTTGGCGAAGCTATCGATGGTAAAGGTGATATCGATTTAACAGACTCTTTAGAAATGCCATTGGACCGTAAGGCCCCAGGAGTAATCTATCGTCAGCCAGTTAAGGAACCATTGCAAACTGGCTTAAAGGGCGTTGATTCCATGATTCCTATTGGGCGTGGTCAGCGTGAGTTGATTATCGGTGACCGCCAGACTGGTAAGACGGCAATTGCTGTTGATACTATCATCAATCAGAAGAGTTTTTACGAACAAGGTAAGCCCGTTTATTGTATCTATGTTGCAATAGGGCAGAAAGCTTCTACTGTTGCCAATCTTGTTCAGACATTGAAAGACCATGGTGCATTACCATATTCAATTATTGTAAGCGCTACGGCGGCCGACCCAGCTGCAATGCAATATTATGCGCCATTTGCAGGTGCTGCTATTGGTGAATATTTCCGTGATCGTGGCTTCTCTGCTCTTGTTGTTTACGATGACTTGTCAAAGCAAGCAGTGGCATATCGTGAGGTCTCTCTGATTCTTCGTCGTCCTTCTGGTCGCGAGGCTTATCCAGGTGATGTGTTTTACCTACACTCTCGTTTGTTGGAAAGAGCAGCCCGTATCAACGACCAGCAGGAAATTGCTGAACAGATGAATGATTTGCCTGAATGTATGAAGGGACATGTGAAAGGCGGTGGCTCACTGACGGCACTTCCTATCATTGAGACACAGGCTGGTGATGTTTCGGCTTATATTCCAACCAATGTGATTTCTATTACAGATGGTCAGATTTATTTGGAAAGCGACCTCTTTAACCAAGGATTCCGTCCGGCGATTAACGTTGGTATTTCCGTATCTCGTGTGGGTGGTTCTGCTCAAGTGAAGAGTATGAAGAAAGTCGCAGGAACTTTGAAAATCGATATGGCACAGTATCGTGAGCTTGAAGCCTTTTCTAAGTTCTCATCTGATATGGATAAAGTGACTGCTATGACATTGGATCGAGGTAGAAAGAATAACCAACTTCTGATCCAACCTCAGTATTCGCCAATGCCAGTAGGTGAACAGATATCTATTCTATATTGTGGTGTTCATGGTTTGATGCATGATGTGCCTGTGGAGCAGATTCGTGAGTGTCAAGACCAATTCCTTGAGAGTATGAGAAGTACACATAAGGATGTGATTGATAATTTGGCTTCTGGCAAACTCCTTGACGAAGATGTAAAGGTAATCGAGGAAGTCATGGGTAATATCTCAGCACAATATAAATAAGATTGATTTGCAATGCCATCATTAAAAGAAATAAAAAATCGAATTGCCAGCGTCAATAGCACCCGTAAGATTACGAGTGCTATGAAGATGGTGGCATCGAGTAAACTCCACCACGCACAGGTGGCTATTGAAAATATGCTGCCTTACGAAGGCATGTTAGAACATATATTAAAGACATTTCTCGTTTCAACCCCTGAGACCGATACCCCTTTCGGGGTTGAACGACCTGTAAGACGAGTAGCCTTGCTTGTATTTGCATCAAATAGCTCTTTATGTGGAGGTTTCAATAATAATATCCTTAAGATGATGCAAAATGTTGTAAATGAGTATTTATCCAAGGGGATTTCTAAAGATGATATTCTGGTTTATCCTATAGGACGAAAAGTAGCTGAAAAGGTGAATAAGATGGGGCTGAAGTCAGCAGGATCATACTTGAGTTTAGCCGACAAACCCAGTTCTGAAGAATGTCATAAGATTGCTGTTGAGATTGAACAAAAATGGTTAAATGATGACGTCGATAGGGTAGAGATGATATATCATCATTTTAAGAGTGCCGGCAGCCAAATTCTAACCCGAAAAATTTATTTGCCCATTGATCTCGAAGAAGAGTTGAATGCTGATCATGAACGTGATTTAAAATCCAATATTGCAACCAAGAAAGTTCAGGAATACATCAAAAAACATGGCAAGGCAGCTTCTCAAAAAGAATCAGAAGTTGTCAAGCCTTTGAATGATGACTTTATTGTTGAACCTGATTTGAGGACGGTTTTAACATCATTGGTGCCTAAATTGTTACATTTGATGGTTTATACCGCATTGTTGGACAGTAATGCATCGGAACACGCTGCCAGAATGGTAGCCATGCAGACTGCAACTGACAACGCAGATGAGCTTCTTCGTGGACTCAATCTTCAATATAATAAGTCACGTCAGGCTGCAATTACGTCAGAGCTGCTTGACATTGTAGGAGGTTCAGTCAATAATTAGAAAGTTAATTCAAAGTAATAGCCCACTAATATATTGGGCTATTTTGTTTATTCCGAGATCTTTTATAAGACAGAACCAGTAACTTGCTGATTATCACCTGAAAAGGTACAAATAATAAGCGAGATTGCCAACTTTTAAGAGCTATTATTATCCCGAACTCGCGTAGTTTTTAGAGCCGTCAAAAGAATATGTACGAAAAATGTTGTAAATTTGTCGTTAGAATAATACGATCATTATCATAACTATCCCATCTATGAAGAAATTATTAGTTTTTGCGGGTGCCTTGATGCTGTCGGTCTCAGCGATGTCGCAGCATACCCTTGAATGTCAGATTGCAGAGTTAAAACAAAAGGCTGAAGCACAGCAGCAACAGCTGAATGGCCTTTCCCATCGTGTGAGCGAGGTAGAACAACTGAATGTTGATCTTCGTAAGGCGATGAACTTTGGCAAGGCCATCACGACGGTACCAGGTGGCAATGGCGTAACCTACAAGCTGATTTCACTGAAGGGAAACAAGGCAGAAAAGACCATTACTGCAGTCTTCCAGATGTCTACAACAGGTGAATTGGTGGATATAGTTAATTTTGGATATGAAGCCTCTTATGTGGATTTGTACGGAGATCGAAAAAGGACAGAGAACCTTACCGTTGGTAATGACATGATGGTCAGGATATTCAAAGATGCCCCAACCAACGGTCGAATCATCTTCAATGATGTGGATATTGATAAGGTGAAGGAAATCAAATTGTTGCGCTTTGACGTTCTCAATGGAGAGATAAAAGAATCCGTCATGTTTAAGGATTTGAAGGTAGAGTGGTAAGAGTGCTATCTTTTCCAATTCCCACTCTCCATCCACCACATAACCATCATTGTCACCTACTTCCCATTTTGAATTTCGTTTGAAAGCTGATGTTTGGTGTGAAAGTACGTTATCAAGAATGCCATTGAAACGATGAGGAATTTAGATGGGCATAGGTTGGAGCACTTGCAGCGTAGAGAGCAACGCTTTGAAGACAATGCCTTTTGAAGCCAAATTAAAAATGCACTTGTGCGAGAATTCGGCTTAGTAGCAAATCAATGGGGATAGACATGTAGTTTTGCAATTCTGAATAGGAAGAACTTCTTGTCTGCCACTCCTCTTAGATTGGCTCGGAAAAGTTTAATTTTGGCATTGAACGATTATGCTATCGCATTCGAAAATCTGTTGTTATTGAAGTTCAAAATCTCATCATAATGCTCGTAGAATGTGGCAGTACATTGAATGAATGTAAGTCTGCCTCTTCAACTTTATTGTACCACCGTACCATGGAGAGACTGGCTGCATTTGAAATCTTTTCAAGCTTTTATTTGGTTTTTACCAGAATAATAGCTACTTTTGCATAATATAATAGATTGCTCATGAATATAGATCCAGCTTACCAAAAACTCTTAGATTGTGGCATTAGACCCTCAATCCAGCGCATGGAGATAATGCGCTACCTACTTACACACCATACTCATCCAACAATAGATGAGGTTTTCGTGAATTTGAAAAAGAAAATCCCAACAGTCAGTCGAACAACCATATATAATACATTGCGAATGTTCTCAGAGAAAGGTGCAGCTTCAATGATAACTATTGACGAGCATCGCGTTTGTTATGATGGCGATACTTCTCCCCATGGTCATTTCTATTGTAAGGAATGTGGAAGAGTATTTGATTTCTATGACGTACAACCCAATACAAAACCCAATACAAGGGAGGGTTTCTTGATTGAAGATACACAGTTGTATTATAGGGGTCTATGCCCTGAATGTCAAAAAGAAAGAGCTTCTCGCGCATCTTGATGAAACTCTTATAACAAAATAAAAGTATGTTTTAAGAGGTGACTTCTTTCTGTCTAATGATATTATAATGGAAGAATCCCCAATATATTAATCCGTAATGCGGTTCTATGCATTACGGATTTTATGGGTAAGCTCGGTATGAGAATTATCGTAATATTAGCTGTCTTTCATAAAAACAAATTTCTTCATTGCTGAATAAAAATATTAGCTGCCCATACATCGGCTGTCCTTTTACTTCATAGTTACTTGAATTAATAATAACTAGAAAAAAGAAAACTAAAAGGGCTGAATTTCTAGCGATGAATCTCGTCCTAAATTTTTATGCTCAAAGTTTTAGCGGACAGCAATATAAAAAAGAATCATCCAATATTGATATTATTGTGCGATTCTTTCAGGTCTGCCATTTTTACTATATAAATTTAGCTCAAATACTTATCTCTTCCCCAATTTGCTAAGCCACTTCAAGGGTTTCTTGATCAGCGCTTTAATGCCACTATCTGACTTTGTGGTCAAAAGGAGTTCTTCTCTGATTTCGTATTTAGAACTCTTGCGAGGCTGGACATCTGGATTTGGTCTTTTTCTTTTCTTATTCCTATTCTTGGTCTGAGTCAGCTCCTTTGTCTGTTTATTGGATTTGCCCCCTCTCTTCTTTTGACTATTTGTCCTGTCCTGCTTTTTCTGTTGCGACTTGTTCTGCTCTTGTTTTTCAGCCTCCTTATTCTCCCTTTTTTGCTGTGCCTGTTTAGATGATTGCCCTGTGCCCTTTTGTGTAGGAACACCCTCTCTCTTCTGCTGTTCCTTTCTGTTATTGCGCTTGTTGACCTTTTGCCCTTCTTCCTTCTCCGCCAGTTGTCCTATCGGGCTTGAATCGGCATTTTGATGCTCAATCCTATTATTCTTCTGTCTGTTGTTGCGCATTTTTTTGTCTTTGTGACTTTGTTGGTCGCGCGCCTTTCTTCTCCTGCTTTTTGCAGTGGTACTACGATTTGATTTGCCATTTGAGACATATTCAGGGCCAGTTCCCAAGCCATCAGGAAGGGGAGCTTTCTCAACCTCCATCTCAAGGAACTTTTCAATCTGCTTAAAATAGTAGATATCATCATCGTTGACAAAAGTAATGGCTGCGCCGTCCCTATCTGCTCTGGCAGTACGCCCTATACGGTGTACATAATCCTCGGCATCGTGTGGGACATCATAGTTGATAACCATTGTTATGTCGTCAATATCAATACCACGAGACAAGATGTCGGTTGCAACGAGTACGTCGATTTTTCCACTTTTAAACTGGAACATCATCTCATCTCTTTCTCTTTGGTCAAGATCCGAGTGCATCTGTCCGCAGTTTATATGCTTCTGATTAAGCGATGTTGTAATTTGCTTTACCTTTTGCTTTGATCCTGAAAAGATAATAACACGCTTCAAGTTACCTGATTTGAAAATGTCTTTTATAATACCTAATTTCTGAGTCTCATGGCAAACATAAGCCAACTGTTTAATCTTCTCAGCTGGTTTGCTCACTGCTAATTTTATCACTGTCGGATTTTTCAGAAGTGTCTTTGCCAACTCTTCAATCTTCTCTGGCATGGTGGCAGAAAACATGATTGTCTGGCAGTTCTTTGGTAACTTCTTGGCGATGGTCATGATATCGTCGAAGAAACCCATGTCAAGCATACGGTCGGCTTCGTCAAGAATGAAGAAGCTGACTTTTGAGAGATCCACATTACCAAGTGAAATGTGTGAAATGAAACGTCCTGGAGTCGCAATAATCAAATCGGCCCCAAGTGAGAGACTCTTCAGCTCTTGGTCGTACCGATTTCCGTCATTTCCTCCATAAACAGCAACGCAGGAGACGCCTTCGAGGTAATAAGAGAAACCTTGTATAGCCTGATCTATTTGTTGTGCCAATTCTCTCGTAGGTGACATTATGACACAATTGATAGCCTCAGGGGGATAGCCTCCATCGGCTATCTTTGACAATACTGGCAGCAAATAGGCTGCAGTTTTGCCAGTACCCGTTTGGGCTACTCCAAGGACATCCTTGCCTTTTAATATTTCCGGAATACAATTTTCCTGTACTGGTGTGCACTCTTTGAAGTTCATGTCATAGAGAGCGTCCAAGACATTATCGTTTAAATCTAAATTTTCAAATTCCATATTTTTTTATTTAAGTCCTTTGTCGCAAAGGATTTTTGTTATTCTTTTATTTAATTTGGTGCTTGTCTATAGCAGAAGAATGCTATGATAGCAAAAATAATGTTCGGAATCCATGCTGCCAATATCGGTGGCGTGTCGGCATTGATAGCGAATGTCGATGACACAGTTTGTAGCATGATATATCCGAAACTAAGAGCTAAGCCTATGCCAAGGTACATTCCCATTCCACCTTTCCTTTTCCTTGATGAAAGAGACAATCCGATGATTGTGAGGATAAAGGAAGAAAAAGACATGGCTATTCTTTTGTGATATTCCACCTCGTACTGGGCAACGTTTCCAGAGCCGCGACTGCTCTGTTTTGAAATGTAATCCAACAATTCTGACGAAGTGAACGTCTCTTGTTGTCCTTTGGAATAAACTAAATCCGTTGATTCCATAAGGATGACTGTGTCCATCTCGCTTCCGCTTGTTATATGCTCTTTCAGCCCTTTCAATTTTCTAATCTTCCAATTTGTGGCCTTCCAATGATACTTTGAGTCTGCAACTGTATCATACTGGATTTCTGTTGCTGTCATATGGTCAATCAACTTTTTGTTTTCGAACCTGTCAAGAGAGAAACCATATCCTCTTTTGTATTGGTTGTCATAATGTTGGATGTAAGCAACCGTATTTTTCGCAACCTTCAACTGAACATTTTCGGCTGATGTGTTCTTCTTTGAATTTCGATAGAGAGTCTCAAAATTTTGACGAATTACTGTGCCATGAGGGATGACGGAGCTATTCAGATAGTAGGTCACACAGGCGATAAGAACGCATGAGAGCATATATGGACGCATGATGCGGTTGAACGATACCCCTGCGGCGAGCATTGAGATGATTTCGGAGTTGCTGGCGAGCTTTGATGTGAAGAATATTACCGCTATAAATACGAAAAGAGGGGAGAAGAGGTTGGAATAATAAGGTATGAAGTTGGCATAGAAGTCAAAGATAATTGCGCGCATAGGGGCGTGGTACTGCGTAAACTTCGAGAGATTTTCATTGAAGTCAAAGACTATTGCAATGGAAATGATCAGAACAATAGAGAATATGTACGTTCCTATAAATTTCTTGATAATATACCAATCAAGAATGCTTATATAGTTTTTGGGATTAAGCCAACTTAGCTTATTCCCGATCTTGCGTCCATTCTTCTTCATCCAGCTCAAGAAAAGGCTTGCTTTTGACACAAGTTCTTTGTCCTTTGCTCTCTGATAGAGGTCCTCAATGTGTTTCTTCATCCCAACATTCATTAAATTCTTCTGCCCAGCTGCTCTATGACGGAAGACTTCCAATTTGTGAAGTCGTCTTGTTCAATATGCTTTTGGGCATCATTTACCAAACGGAGATAGAAAGACAAATTGTGAATACTTGCTATTTGCATGGCAAGCAATTCGCCTGCTTTGAATAAATGGTGCAGGTAAGCCTTGGTCGTTATTCTATCTATTTCACATCCGTTTGGATCTATCGGACTGAAATCCATTTCCCATTTCTTGTTTCGCATGTTCATAGTGCCATCATAGGTGAACAGCATGGCATTTCGTCCATTACGGCTTGGCATGACACAATCAAACATATCAACACCCCTTTCGATTCCTTCCAGTATATTTTGTGGTGTGCCAACACCCATGAGATACCTGGGCTTGTCTTTTGGGAGAATGCCATTGACGACCTCAATCATCTCATACATCACCTCTGTTGGCTCGCCTACGGCTAAACCGCCAATCGCATTCCCGTCAGCACCCTTGTCTGCGACAAATTGAGCTGCTTCTGTTCGCAGATCCTTGTAAGTGCATCCTTGAACGATGGGGAAGAGGCTCTGTTTGTATCCGTATAATGGTTCTGTCTCATTGAAACGCTTAATGCACCTATCCAGCCATCGTTGTGTCAGCTTCAGGCTTTGTTTCGCATAATCGTAGTTGCTGTTTCCTGGAGGGCATTCATCAAATGCCATCATTATGTCAGCCCCAATTATCCGCTCTGTGTCCATTACACTTTCTGGAGTGAAAAAGTGTTTTGAACCGTCGATATGACTTCGGAACTCGCATCCCTCTTCGGACAATTTCCTTATACCAGTGAGTGAAAAGACTTGAAAGCCACCTGAATCAGTCAAAATAGGTTTATCCCATCCATTAAATTTGTGCAATCCGCCTGCCTGTTTCAAAATTTCCAAACCTGGACGAAGATATAAATGGTACGTATTGCCGAGTATAATTTGGGCCTTAACTTGATTGACCAGTTCTGAAAAATGAACCCCTTTGACAGTACCAGCAGTCCCAACAGGCATGAATATAGGAGTCTTGATCTGTCCATGTTCGGTCGTTATGATACCAGTTCTGGCATCACTACAACTGTCTGTATGTTGAAGCTCAAATTTCATTAATCTTCTTGTTTGATATCATCTTTGATTGTTAAATCTAAAGGGTTTGCGACAATTTCATCTGTTAATGCAAAATCCCATACCTGATTAATGTTTTCAACATAATGGAATTCAACCCCCTTACGGTATTTTTGGGGAATCTCATCTATATCTTTCTTGTTCTCCTTGCACATGATAATATCAGTGATACCAGCACGTTTGGCAGCAAGAATCTTTTCTTTGATACCTCCTACAGGAAGTACTTTCCCCCGGAGTGTAATCTCACCAGTCATAGCGATATTCTTTCGTATTTTTCTTTGGGTAAGAGCCGATGCGATGCTCGTCGCTATCGTTATACCTGCTGATGGGCCATCTTTAGGTGTGGCACCTTCTGGTACATGAATATGAATGTTCCATTGGTCAAAAAGTCTATAATCAACTTTTAGTGAATCAATATGGGCCTTCACATATTCAAGCGCTATGATTGCTGATTCTTTCATTACATCTCCAAGATTGCCTGTTAGAGTCAACTTGCCTGCCTTTCCTTTTGACAGCGATGTTTCAATGAACAGGATTTCCCCACCAACACTTGTCCATGCAAGTCCAGTTGCAACGCCAGCATAATCATTTCCTTGATAGACGTCGCGATAGAACGGGGGATTGCCCAACAAGTCCTCCAGTTCAACGGGTGTTATTCTCTCGTAAGGTAGGCTTTGATCTATGGCTTGTTTGTAAGCAAGCTTTCGTAAAGCTTTGTTTATTTGTTTTTCAAGCTGTCGGACACCGCTTTCCCTCGTATAGCTCTCTATTATCTTTTCTAAAGCAGCCTTGGTGAACTTCAAATTCGGATTAGATGTATTCAGTCCTGTGTTCGATAATTCTTTGGGGAAAAGATGACGCTTGGCAATCTCTATCTTCTCTTCAGTGATGTAACCCGATACCTCGATTATTTCCATGCGGTCGAGCAATGGTTTGGGAATCGTATTAAGGTCATTGGCTGTGGCAATGAAAAGAACCTTTGATAAATCGTAATCCAAATCCAGATAGTTGTCGTGGAATGCGTTATTCTGTTCAGGGTCCAAAACTTCGAGTAGAGCTGACGACGGGTCGCCATTCACTGTGTTTTGGGTAACCTTGTCAATCTCATCAAGAATAAAAACGGGATTGGAAGAGCCAGCTTTCTGAATGTTTTTGACGATTCTTCCTGGCATGGCACCAATATAAGTACGTCTATGTCCCCTTATTTCTGATTCATCATGCAGACCACCAAGTGACATACGGACATATTTCCTCTTCATTGATTCGGCGATGCTTTTGCCAAGACTTGTCTTGCCGACTCCCGGAGGCCCATACAGGCACAATATTGGAGATTTCATGCTCCCTTTTAACTTGAGAACTGCCATATATTCAAGTATACGTTCTTTGACTTTTTCCATTCCATAATGGTCTCTGTCGAGCACTCTCTTGGCTCTTTTCAGGTCAAGATCGTCTTTTGTAAACTCGTTCCATGGCAAGTTTACCATGGTCTGAAGATAATTCACTTGGACACTGTAATCTGGACTTTGGGGATTGAGGGTACTCAATTTGTCAAATTCCTTTTGGAATATTTTCTCAGTATCCTCGTTCCATTTCTTCTTTGCAGCCTTTTCAAGCAAGTCTTTCTTCTCTGGTGTCGCCTCTCCATCACCTAATTCTTCTTGAATATTTTTGATTTGTTGGTGAAGGAAGTATTCGCGCTGCTGCTCGTCGAGGTCCTCACGAGTTTTCGAACGGATAGTCTGGCGTAAATGTTGGAATTGGATTTCCCTATTCAGTGTTTTCATTAATCTGAAAAGTCTGTCCTTCATGGATTCTTCCTCCAACAAACGAATCTTGTCAGAAACATTGAATGGCATATTTGCGCAGACATAGTTGACTGACACTATTGGATTTGTTATATTGTCCAGTGCGAATTGTGCGTCATCAGGAATCTCCTCACTACCATGGATATATTCCTTGGCAGTTGCTTTCATGTCATTGACTGCAGTGATAAATTCTTTGTCTTTCTTATCAGAGAGCTCATCGGGTATAGATGTTGTCAATCCCTTTAAGTATGGTGTGAAGCTGGTAATAGCATCAAGTTTACAACGGCCCAACCCTTGCAAGATTGCCGTTCTGCTGTCACCGTTTGTTCCTGCCGGCATGTCAAAGGCGCGTACCAGTCGGGCATAGATACCCGTGTGATAGAGGTCTTTCTCTTTCGGCTCTTCGATGTTGCCATCTTTTTGGCTCATTACCGCAAAAACAGTCCCTGGGTTGTCTTCAAGATACTTAACGAGTTTTAGCGTCGCCTCTCTGCCGACTAAAACTGGCATCAAAACTCCTGGAAACATTACAAGATTACGGGTTACGAAAATGGGAATTTCTCCCTCTATTTTAACATCTAATTCTGGGAGTTCCCCCTCGTAATCTGCAAACATTTGTATAGAATTATTTTGTTTCATCAAGCTTTCTTTAATGATTTGACTTGCAAAAGTAATTAAAAAAAATGAAAGAGGATAAGGATTAGCCGCAGTTAAATCTTAATAATACATAATACCCCATAACGGAGTTATTTACTTGATGTAAAAATCTTTAGTAATATTATAGTACCAATCCGTTTTGTTATTTTCTTCGTCAGTAAGACTTTCCGTCGTCGTATTACAGGCTTCGCATCCATTCCTAAATTCTAAAAGAACTCTTTTTGCTTCTTTGTGTTCTTTTGTTTTGATATATACTCTCTCCGAACATGAAAGTCCAACGAATATAGCCTCATTTTCTAAGAATTTTTGACTTTCTGTGGGTATAATGACAGACAGATTTCCATTTGTCTTTAATAAACCGTGGCTGCATCTTATCAGCTCATTGAAGGACAATGTTTCAGTGTGTCTTGCAATTGTCTTGTTTTGTTCAATATTTTTCAATGAGTCAATAAAGTAGGGAGGATTGCTCACGATGGTATCATACATTCCCGAAAGATTGTACTCGGATTGTTTTCTATGAAATTCTTGAAGCGATGTGTTGAAAATGGTTATTCTGTCTTTAAATGGTGAGTTTTCTATGTTCTTCCGAGCCTCTTCGGATGCGGCTCCGTCAATTTCAATTGCATCGATTGAGGCATAGGGGAATCGCTGTGCCATCATTAATGCAATCAGACCTGTTCCTGTTCCAATATCAAGTATTCTTTTGCCCCCTCTCGCCCAAGCTCCAAGCAAGACCCCATCAGTTCCGACCTTCATGGCGCAATTATCCTGCTCTATATGGAATTGTTTGAAAGTGAATCCCATCTATTTGGTAAGTTTTCTTAGAATAATCTTGTTGAGAGCTTGAAATTTTCTCCCTTGTTGGGCCACATTGCTGCGAATCAAATCAAAGTTTGAGAATAGTTCTGAGAAAGCATTTTGAATCATATTTGGTTGTCTCTGGCTTTTATCGTCATCGGGGTTTACTACGATTTTTATTCCCTTGTGCACCAAAGAAATATCGATGTCAGCATCGGCCATGGTTGGGTCTCCATCATAGTGGATTACCCCTTTCGCTTTCCTGTGTATGTGAATGTGCTTTGCCCTGAACGTCCTTATTTTCAGATTTTTATCTAATGTCTTGTTGAATAGCTCTATGGCCACTTGTGGGGCTTCTATCACATCGAACGGCTCCATAATAATTACCTCTAATTTTCCGTCGCTCATGGATGCTTGTGGGGCTATGTAAGCATTGTTTCCATATTGCGATGCGTTGGCTACTGAAACAAGAAAAGCCCTGTAATGGTGTATGCCCTCATCGTCCTCTATCTCATAAGTTTGTGGCTTGTATTTTAACCCTTCTTCCAATACTTTCTGAACATAGGTAATCGGTCCGCGTTTTCCGGCTTCTGCAAACTTCATGGAAATGAAGGCGTCAAACCCCATTCCGCAAGTACAGAAAAAGGGTGTGCCATTGATAATTCCGTAGTCCAGTTCCCTAACTTTGGTGATGTTGAGGATTTCAATACTTTTTTTCAAATTTAGAGGTATTGCAAGATGTCTGGCAAGTCCATTCCCAGAACCTAATGGAATGATTCCCAGTGCTGTTTCAGTATTGGTTAAAGCTTTGCCAACCTCATTTACAGTACCGTCTCCTCCCACTGCAACAACAACGTCAATCCCTTCTTCAACAGCTTTTTGGGCAATTTCTGTTGCATGGCCAGCATATTCCGTCATGTCAATGCGGAAGTCAAATTTTTCTTTATCAATATATTTTTCAATTATTTCAGGGACTGAATCCTTGTCATTTGATCCCGATATGGGATTCATGATGAAAATTATTTTCTTTTTCATACCATAATTGCAAAACTTGTAGAAATAAATAACAAAAGTACTCATTAATTCGAGTCTAATCAATTTTATAAGGCAAAAAAATCTTTAAAATGCAGTTTTCTTTCCAAATTGTACCAAATATCACTCAAAATTTGTACCTTTGCGACCTAATGAAAATGTAGCCATCGCTACACCTTATTTATAATGGGACAGTTACAAGACAAGTACAAAAATTACTGTGAGCCTCAAAAATACATGGATGCCGGAGTGTATCCATATTTCCGTGAGATCACTAGCAAACAGGGCACAGAAGTTACCGATATCGACGGACATTCTATTTTGATGTTTGGTTCCAATGCATATACAGGGCTGACTAATGACCCCAGAGTCATTGAAGCTGGAAAACGTGCCTTGGACAAATATGGTTCGGGTTGTGCCGGAAGTCGATTCCTAAATGGAACATTGGACCTCCATGTACAGTTGGAAAAAGAACTTGCAGAGTTCGAGCATAAAGATGAGGCCCTGTGTTTCTCAACAGGCTTCTCTGTCAATGCCGGCGTACTCGCTATGGTTGTAGGGCGTGGCGATTATATTATTTGTGACGACAGAGACCATGCAAGTATTGTAGATGGGCGTCGTCTTAGTTTCGCAACCCAACTGCATTATAAGCACAATGATATGCAAGATTTGGAGCGTGTACTCCAAAAACTCCCTAAAGAGGCCATAAAGTTGATTGTGGTTGATGGTGTGTTCTCGATGGAGGGCGATTTGGCCAAGTTGCCGGAAATCATAGAGCTGAAGCATAAGTATAATTGTTCTGTGATGGTCGATGAGGCACATGGTCTTGGCGTATTTGGCAAGCAGGGTAGAGGCGTTTGTGATCATTTTGGTGTGACCGACGATGTTGACCTCATTATGGGCACTTTCTCGAAGAGCTTGGCTTCAATAGGTGGATTTATTGTTTCTGACAAGGACACGATAAATTATCTACGTCATACTTGCCGAACCTATATTTTCTCTGCAAGTAACACCCCTTCCGCAACGGCTGCTGCTTTGGAAGCACTCCACATATTGCAAAAGGAGCCTGAACGACAAGATCATTTGTGGGCGGTTACCCATTATGCTTTGAAAAGATTCCGCGATGAGGGATTCGAGATAGGCGAAACAGAGAGCCCAATCATTCCTCTTTATGTTCGTGATATCGACAAAACATTTATGGTGACAAAATTAGCTTATGAGGCGGGGGTGTTCATCAACCCCGTGATTCCGCCAGCCTGTGCGCCTCAGGACACCTTGGTTCGTTTTGCATTGATGGCAACCCATACAGAAGATCAGGTAGAGCGTGGTGTACAAATCCTGAAAAAAATATTTAAAGATCAGGGAATCATCTGAATTTTTAATAGACGATAATAATCTAACACGAAGAGTTGGCACGCGAAAGCCAACTCTTTTTGATTTACTGTTATACAGTCGTGTCTAAGCTGTTTGATTCTTGCTGAAGATTTATAGGAGCTTTCATTCTTTGATAGGTCAGCTATTACACTGCGATAGTTGACCTTTTGAACGACGAAAGGTCAACTATTGGCAATTGGTGTCAATATATATGAAATATAGGATTTTTGTTATTGAGCATTTTTCTTTTATTCGTTCAAAACATATCTGTTCTGATAGAAACAATCCACTCTATGGTCTTTAAACATGAGTTTCAACACGGTCGTTAGTCATTAGACTCGTTAGAAGTCATTAGAAAATAATCTTGATATCAAAAAAAATATCGAAATGTTTTGTGGAATAAAAAGAAAGCAGTATCTTTGCACTCGCAATTCAGAAATGAACGTTTTCATGATGGATAGCAGCGGGGTGTAGCGCAGCCCGGTAGCGCTCCTGGTTTGGGACCAGGCGGTCGCAGGTTCGAATCCTGTCGCCCCGACAATAAGGCATTTGGTGAAATGTTCATGCGGAAATAGCTCAGTTGGTAGAGCACAACCTTGCCAAGGTTGGGGTCGCGAGTTCGAGTCTCGTTTTCCGCTCTTTGAAATTCTGAAATAAGTAAACCTCGGAGACGTGCTCTCTTGTATGCCCAGGTGGCGGAATTGGTAGACGCGCACGTTTCAGGTGCGTGTGTTTAACGACGTGCAGGTTCGAGTCCTGTTCTGGGCACATTGCTTATTCAGATTGTCATTTTATTTGGAGAGGTGGCGGAATTGGTAGACGCGCTACTTTGAGGGGGTAGTGAAAATTGCTTCGTGGGAGTTCGAGTCTCCTCCTCTTCACTTAGTAAGACTTTTCTTACTGCATTGCGGAAATAGCTCAGTTGGTAGAGCACAACCTTGCCAAGGTTGGGGTCGCGAGTTCGAGTCTCGTTTTCCGCTCATTTTTTTATAAGAGAAACATACTAGCACCATCTAAATGAATTTATATTTAAGATATTTTGATAACGAGACATTAGTCTATAATGTTGAACAAGCTTTAGATTTTTTAGCGTCAATCCCTGATATCCAATTAACTTCAGATTTGGTAGATGATATTCGGGCTTATGCTGAGAGTGATGTTTTCTATCCAAAGCGTTACAAGGTTCGTCCTCGGATATATTTTATCATCATTAAGACAGAAGCTGCCTCAATGGCTGATTTTAAGCAGAAAAAGGCACTTCGGAACAATGAGATGATGCTGAGAAAGGAAAATCCGGCTATTATGCATCTTAATGAAGAGAGAGATGGGTGGTATGAGGGTGCATTGGATTTCAAACGTGTGGTTTTTATTCCTTCAACTGGAAAGCACGAGTATCGTGACACACATTTCGTAGCTCAGTGTAAGTCGATGTCGGGTATTGATTGTTACAACCGCATTATCGATTATCTAAAAGAGAGAGTTGATAGCAGAAGCCAGTTCCCATCAGCCAAAGGTAAGAACTTCTCATTCAGATATCTTGGAATGTGGAAGTGAATATTTGTCGATAAAATTTGATTTATGAACAAAATAATGTTAATTGGAAATGTAGGGCATGATCCTGAGGTGCATTATTACGATGCCGATCAGTGTGTAGCCTCTTTCTCACTGGCTACTACGGAGAGGGGGTACGTTCTTCCCAATGGCACTAATGTTCCCGACCGAACCGAATGGCATAATATAGTTCTCTTTAAAAGTTTGGCAAAATATGCCGAGCGTTATATTCATAAGGGTGACAAGATATATATCGAGGGACGGATTCGGTATCGCGATTATGATGACAAGAAAGGCATCCGACGCTCTACGACTGAAATATATGCCGACTCTTTGGAGTGGCTCAGCGCCCCCAGAAAGGTAAACCAGAATAATACCTCAAAGGAAGAATCTGATTCTTCGAATGATGATGATTCTAAATTACCATTTTAATGGACGACCTACTAAATAATCTTTTAACATACGTTGATTTCCAAACTCCCAGTTTAGGAGTTATAATAGCGGCTCTTTTGGCCTTGTTGCTGTTGTTTCTTTCAGGATTTGCCAGTGGTTCGGAAATCGCTTTTTTTAGTTTAACCCCAAACGACATTGATGAACTTGATGCCGACAAGTATGAGAGTGACAAATATATTCAGATTCTTAGAACAGATAGTGAACGCACGCTTGCAACAATTCTGATAACCAATAATTTGGTAAATGTCACGATTGTGATGTTGTCCAACTTTGTATTGGGAAAGATAATTCTATTCAAGGTCGCATGGCTGGAACTCGTCTGCGTAACCGTGCTTTTGACATTTTTATTATTGCTCTTTGGGGAAATTATGCCAAAGGTCTATAGCCGGTTAAATCCCCTGAAATTCTGCCGTAATGCCGCTAAGTCAATCATGCTATTAAGAAAGTTGTTCTGGCCTGTTGAAAATATCCTGTTGAGTAGCAGTGCTTTTGCGGAAAAGGTTGTTCAGAAAGAGAACAGACAGTTATCAGTTGATGAGCTGGAACAGGCATTGGAACTAACTAATAAAAATGAGATTGGCGAAGAAAAGGAGATGTTGCAGGGAATCATCCGCTTTGTGGATGAAACTGCTAAGGAAGTGATGACCTCCCGTCAGGATATTGTTGACCTGGAAATTCATTCCACTTATGCCGATGTCCTGAAATGTATTATCGAAAATAATTATTCCCGAATACCTATTTATCAAGATAATATTGATAATATAAGAGGCATCCTATATATTAAAGATTTGTTGCCTTATCTCTCGAAGCCGCATAACTTCAGGTGGCAGAGTCTCATACGTCCGCCTTATTTCGTTCCTGAGACAAAGAAAATCGATGATCTCTTACGTGAGTTTCAAAACAACAAAGTCCATATTGCCATTGTAGTGGACGAATTTGGCGGTACAAGTGGATTGGTCACTCTTGAAGATATACTTGAGGAGATAGTTGGGGAAATCAATGATGAATTCGATGATGAAGAAAAATTCTATGTTAAATTGGCTAATAACAGCTATCTTTTTGAAGGAAAGACTGCTATTGTCGACTTCATCAAAATCCTAAATTTGGATATTGATTTCTCAGACGTGCAAGGTGATGCAGATTCTTTAGCTGGTTTGCTTTTGGAGATTAAGGGCGATTTCCCAGTAATTCATGAGAAAATTTCCTATTCGAATATTGAATTTGAAGTTGTCGGTATTGATAACAGGCGTATTAGCAAGATAAAAGTAACGATAAACGATGCTGATATACCTCAATAGTTTGGCCGATGATATTCTTCTGGGATTATACCGAATAGGGAAGGGAAGAGAGGAAGAAAAACGAGGCGAACAAGAATTGCTTGTTGAAATGTTATGCTCTGAAGTGGAATTGTCCCATAATGAAGATGGCAAACCGCTTGTTGAGGGCTATCATATAAGTATTTCTCACACCAAAGGATATGTTGCCATTATACTATCCCAAAAACATCAAGTAGGCATTGATATCGAATATCGGTCTGAAAGGGTAAAGCGGATTAGCAAACGGTTTTTACGCTCCGATGAGCACTTCACTGAAACCGAAGATCTTTTAACCGTGTGGTGTGTAAAAGAAACTATTTATAAATTATTCTCAGAAGATCATCTTACATATCAAGACATGAAAGTTGATATCCAGAACAAAATAGCAACTAATTTGATGAAGAGTCGCAACGTAACTTTTGTTATTGCTTCAACGCATGAGTACATTTTAACCTATGCTTGGTTATAATTATTTCAAATAATATCCGATAAATAGGTGAATTTATTGGGATGATGGGATTTTTTTTGTTACAATATCCATGAATTACATTTTTCTTGCAATTTTTTATAGAAAAAATTTGTCCATTTATGCATATATCTTTACTTTTGCAACGTCTAAGAGACAGAAGAACTTGATTACATTTAATTTTAAATATCAAAGATTATGAAAAAGTTAATTCTCATGGCAGCTGTAATGCTCGCTTCAGTAGGTGCTTATGCACAACACGCAGTAGGTTCATTCACACTTCAACCAAAAGTTGGTGTTAGTATTGCAAATTTGACAGACAGCAAAGCTGACAGCCGAGTTGGTTTTGTTGGAGGAGTAGAGGGTGAGTATCAAGTAACTGATATATTCAGCATTTCTGGTGCAGCTCTGTATTCTATGCAAGGCGCCAAGAAAGACAATGTAACCACGAAACTCGATTATATCAATGTGCCAATTATGGCCAATGTTTACGTTGTTAAGGGCTTGGCCGTTAAACTTGGTATTCAGCCTGGTTTCAAAGTAAATGCATCTGCAAAGGCTGATAATGTTGCAGTTGATTTTGACAAGGCAGTCCAGACTGTTGATTTCTCAATCCCTGTAGGTGTCTCTTATGAATATCAAAACTTTGTTTTGGATGCTCGTTATAACTGGGGGCTTACAAATGTTGCAAAGAAGGATTATTTTGATACTAAGTCAAAGAACAGCGTATTCCAGATTACTTTGGGTTATAAATTTGACCTGTAAACAAGCATTCAATAAATAATTTAATGGGAACTTCCTCTCTGGCAGTTCCCATTTTTATTTAGTAATGAGCACGTAAATTATTTTTCAAAAAAATGTGGAAAGCTTTGGCTTTTCCGTAAAAAAACCTTACCTTTGCATTCGCAAAATCGAAATGAGCACCCTTAGCTCAGTTGGTAGAGCAACTGACTCTTAATCAGTGGGTCTAGGGTTCGAATCCCTAAGGGTGTACAAATTTAAGGTTCTACCTGATTATTTCGATTTATGCACCCTTAGCTCAGTTGGTAGAGCAACTGACTCTTAATCAGTGGGTCTAGGGTTCGAATCCCTAAGGGTGTACAAAAATAAAGAGGATATATCGAATTGATATATCCTCTTATTTTTTTAATCTATACTTCTTCTAAGCTTTGCTTTGTATATCATATGCCACCACCTGGACAAAGGTCTCCCCCAAATGGTTTCTGCTGGAAATTCAAAAGCAAAATGTAAATTTCTATATATCTCAATAAAGTATTGCTCATACACAGACTTGCCACTAAACGAGAAGCGTTTATCATGAAAACCAAAATTGCCACTGAGGATAATTTCTTTTTCTAGTAACTTTCCTATCTTCTTATTTGGTTCCATGAGTAGATATTTATCCTCGAGTCCCAAATCTTCTTTCATGATATACATGACAGCAGATGCGAACTTAAACATATTAAAGCGTTTTAGATTGGCTATTGTCTCAGCTTTTTCATCGATAGTGGTTCCTTGTTTTAGAAGATAGTAATAGTCTATCATTTGTCTCAGACCAATTCCTTCAAAGAAAAAATGATGCATGAGATGTGACATCTGGAATATCCTGTCAAAGTCTGGTGTTAGCGTATTGATAATGCCAATTTTTTCAGGAAGTTGCTTTTTGTTTTGAAACTGTTCTTTTTTGTGCTGATTAAAATATTTCCTCATTCTGTACTCGTAGAAAAGGTTTCCCATGAATGATGGAAAGAAATGTAGCTCCACAGGAGTTTTAGAGTATCTTACTTGGATATGGTGGTATCCTATTTCAGACTTTGCGTCTAACCGTCTTGCTACTTTTATGATTTCATCAGCAGCCGCATCTACCCACAAGTCAATATCCCCAGGGGTTCTCATAAATGGATCGGGATACATCAGAGCATTTGCTTGACCTTTCATCACACAGGTGTCTAAATCAAACCTTTCCTTAAAGTCCTTTGTGATCTTTACAGCATCTCTATAAACTTGTCTATTTACCCTTTCTATATTGATATAATAATGGTAAAACATCATTATATATTTTGCATCGGGTTTAAATTGACTTTTCTCAAGTTTCTTTATTCCTTGGAATAGTATGCCCATGATGGTTTGTTCTCTGCCAAATTGATACAAACCATCCCAATCCATATTCATTAGGGACTTCGGTTCTTTATAATTGTCGTTTAGACAGAACCTTACAAATTCAAAATAGTCATTGACTTTCTCGTTAAAGTCCATCTACAATTATAAAATATTATCTTTAATGGAATTAATAATAAATTGTACGTCATCATCTGAAACCATCGGGCCAGAGGGTAAACATAATCCAATTTTAAAAAGTTCCTCACTTATTCCATTTACATAGGCGGGACTATTTTTATATACCGGCTGTAAATGCATCGGCTTCCATAATGGACGACTTTCTATATTTACTTTGTCTAATGCGTTCCGCATAGCCTCAACGTTAGCATTCGGTTCGCATGAAGTATGTGCCTCACCTGTTGCGTGCACGACACCTGCAGCGCCTCCCACAGCACATTTCACTGCTGTTGCATAGGCTTTTTCCATCCCCTTGACTTTCATTGACGGGTCTAAGGTGATTGTATTCAACCAGAAGTTAGAATCAAACTCCTTGCCTGGGTTCTTATGGAAAGTTATACCATCAAAATTTTTGAAAGCTTCTTCATATATCTTTGCAACATGTTTGTGATGGGCTATATGTTCATCTAGAACAGTCATTTGGCCTCGTCCTATACCCGCACAAATATTGCTGAGTCGATAGTTATAACCAATTTCCTCATGTTGATAATAAGGGAATGCCTCTCGGGCTTGTGTTGCAAAAAACATGATTCGATTCTTTGTTTCCTCATCAGGACAAATCAGAGCCCCACCACCACTGGTCGTAATCATCTTATTGCCGTTAAAACTTAGAATGCCGTATTTTCCAAAAGTCCCAACTACTTTACCATTATAGCGCGAGCCAAGTCCTTCTGCTGTATCTTCAATTACTGGTATATCATATTTCTCAGCTATCCCCATGATTTCCTTAATCTTTGCAGGCATTCCATAGAGATAAACCACAATGATAGCCTTGGGTTTCTTACCAGTCTTCTCTATTCTGTCTTTGATTGCCGACTCCAAGAGGATTGGGTCCATATTCCAGCTATCTCGCTCTGAATCTACAAATACTGGTGTTGCACCAAGATAAGTTACAGGGTGTGAACTGGCACAGAATGTGAAGCTCTGACAAATCACTTCGTCACCCGCCTTAACACCTAAGGCTATCAATGAGAGATGAATAGCCGAGGTTCCTGAAGCCAAAGCTACTACTTGTTTATCCTCTAAGCTTTTATATCCTTTCAGCCAAAGTTTTTCAGGATTATTTTCATGTGGCTGAATCCTTTGATGATAGCACTCATCAAAGATAGTTCTCTGCTTATCCTGTTTTTTTTCTATAGGAGCGTTTGACGATGCGATGAATCTTTTTAATTCGTCTTCAAATGCATTTACATTCGGTCCCAATGGTACAACCCAATTCGTGTCAAAAGCTTCCTGTATATATTTCATCTCATTGCCACTCATGTGGGCGAGACATAGATAAATTCGTTTGTTCATTTTGTTTCCTCAATTGGATTATGAGACTGTATTATATTCATTATTTTATTTCTTCAATATCAAGTTCCTATAATCGATAGGTTCTTTCTCAAATATTGCCTTAAATAGTTGCGAACAGAAATTCAATGCGTAGGCGACAAGGAATATATAGCCCATGACGATAGGTATATTGATTGGGAATATGTAGTTTAACGCCGTTGTGAATAAATATTTCTGTACCAAATATACTTCCAGGCACAATGCTCCCATTATGTATATCAAATCACCGATATATTTCTTATGATACATTCTTTCAAAGAATTTACAATGACATAGCTTAAACAGATAGTATGTGAAACTCAGCAGAGGAATCAGTGAGCATATTTGAACGGGAGAATTCCCCCACACATACATTATCCCATACCAGGCTCCTATCGATAAGAACAGCATAAAGAAGTCAATGTATGTACAATTTCTTTCTTGATTTCCCCTCCCCAATAGGGCACCTTGGAGCATGAATATAAAGAATAAGATCTTTCGGAACACGAGATCGCTATAGATGAAAGTCGCAGTATTGTCTCTGAAAAATAACAAATAGATGGTAAAAGTGGCCAAGATACTTCCTATGAACAGAGGCCACACTCGATGTATGTACTTTCGAATGGGATATAACAATATATAATAACCAAGAATGGCTTGAATGAACCAATATCTCTGTGCCGTTAATATTTCAATGATACTATCATCTTTTTGAAAAAACACACCTGCAAATATCGCTACCGTAAACAGTGCTGGGAGTATTCTCGACAGTCGTCTTTTGTACCAACTGTCAAATCGGTCAAGCTTACCGAGAAACAGTGTGAAGCCAGAACAAAAGAAAAACAAGGCATCACCAAAAGCTCCTCCAGTTGAGAGAAACTTGTACTGTGGATAGCATATTGACATGTGTGAGTTAAGTACCAACAGAACGGCAAAAACTTTTAACACATCAATTGCTATATTCCGCTTGACAGCTCCCAACTGCTGTAGAGGCTTATTTTGCAATATAGCTTCCAATTTCAAGTTTTGTTTCTTTTTCTCTATATATAGGCTGACCATCCACATCTCTTAAAATGAGATTGGTCTCTGGAAATAGCTTCTCTATCTCTGGGGAAATTTCACCATCACGGCCTAAAGCCAACAATAGCTGATACTCTGAAATATTAAATCCTGCCATGGCAAATGATGAACTGAATGCCACATGACGAATATTAATCTCAGTAATAATGGGAACACCACGTTCGTCTTCTTTCATGTCAACTACAACCAAGCCATTCATCACTTCACCTGTCTGCTGACAAATAGTGTCTATTGCCTGCAAAGCCGTCTGCTTGATTTTCTCGTCATTGAGAAGTTTCCCTTTTGACGTATTCCCAGTGATGCCCGATAAGGCAACCTTTCCCATGATGTACTCTATGCGCTCTGCCTGACATGTTTTGACTAATTTACCGTCTTTATAGAGACAGAAGCACCCTGTATTTCGACCAGGAAGATATTCCGACAGCTGGAATTTTGTAATCCCCTTATTGATAGCCGCCCAAGCACGCAGATCTTCCACCGAACTAGCCTTGAAAGCTCCTTTTGCAGATGCAGTCCCTGCAGCTCCATCCCTAATCCAGACAGGATAACCTAAAGGACAATTATAATTTTCTTCCTGAAATGCTGACCCCTCAACAGATAGATGTCGGGGTACTAAACCTGTATCTTTAAGAGCATCAAATAATCTCTCTTTACTGATAACTAATCTTGAGAATTTTTTTGGCGGTACAATATATGGCACATCAAACTTATGCTCGCTCCAATACAACACTTCAACCTCTGGAACGACAATGACTGCATCAGGTTTTTCAGCACTCAGTATTTTCTTAACCTCCTGTTCATACGACATATCAACTACGGCGGGTACTTTGTATATTCTATCAAAAACACCTTCGTAAACACCATACAGTAAATTACACATATCCCACCCAATAAACTCAGCATTTCCAAAGATGGAACTCATTTTCAATGATCGTAAAACACTGCGCGCAGAGACTGCACATGCACCTGTTATTAAAATTTTCATATTACTATTTTGAACGTTCTATATCTAAATAATTTTCTTTTTTATCAGCTTGTACACCTTCTTTTTTAACGACTTTCTTTAGGGTTAAAAAAAAGATTTTAAGGTCTAACATAAAAGATAGGTTTTCTGCATAATAGGCATCATATTCCAACTTATCATTCCATGTAATATGATTACGCCCATTAATCTGGGCAAGGCCAGTAATACCTGGTCTAACAGTATGCCGTAACTTTTCACGTTCCGTATAAAATGGTAAATAGCGTGTAAGAAGAGGGCGTGGACCTATCAACGCCATATCGCCTTTTAACACATTAAATAATTGTGGCAGCTCATCTATCGACAAAGAGCGCACTATACGCCCAACTTTGGTTAGTCGTTCACGATCTGGAAGTAAATTTCCTGCTGCATCACAATCGTCTGTCATGGATTTGAACTTTATAATCTTAAAAATATGCTCATGTAGTCCGGGACGCTCCTGAAAAAAGAATACTCCAGCTCCCTTGTTGGCAAAATGCAGCCAAACTGTTACAATTAATAATAAGGGTGAAAGAAAAATGATAGCCGTCAAGGCAATGAAAAAGTCAAAGAAGCGTTTAAAAAACGATTTATACATAGCTCTTAATGATTATCCAATGATATGTACATTTCTAATATTGCGTTCCATACGGCACCTTGCTCATATCTTTTAACAATCAATGAACGGCATTTTAACCCCATCTTTTTTACCTCAGATGGTTCAGAAACAAAATACATCATCATATCGTACAATGCCTTCTCATCTTTAGGCTGTATTATTTTACCATTAACTCCTTCGGTAATAATTTCATTACAACCATTGATGTCGGTGACGATAGATGGAAGTCCCATTGCTCCGGCTTGAAGTACTACATTCGGAAATCCCTCTCTATAGCTGGGGAACACCAATGCATCTGCTGCAATTAAGAAGGGACGGACATCAGCTTGATAACCTACATAAATAACATTTTGTGAGTTTTTCAGGAAAGATTCATTCTCACTACTCAAAGAATCCATGTTAGTTTCAAATCTGCCAACTAATAAAAATTTAATATAAGAACAAGTTTGTTGCAGTGCCTTGAGACTACTGGCCAACTCATTCATCCCCTTGTCTCTCACGATGCGTCCGATGAAGACAAACACAAAGTCGTCATGGGACAGTCCTAAATCTTTTCTTATATCATCCTTACCACCTGTAAACTTCTCATTGGTGCGTTGATTTGGTGTAAATAATGAGGGATTAAAATAATCAACATCAATTCCGTTGATGTTCCCATTAAGTATAACCTTCAAGTTTTTTTTCGTAATACCATCGTGATATAGAGCCTCTTTTACTCCATTCCCTTCAGGTATTACTTTTGTCGCACAGGCACAACTGATACGTTCCATACTCATCAAAAGGAAGCGGAACAGACCAGATGCTCCTTGGTAGCGCAGCCCGGTGACGGTATAGATTCGATGCTTTACACCAGCCAACTTTCCAGCAATCATTGACAACAGACTTCCCTTGGGAGTATTTGCATGAATGATATAGGGCTTCTCATGCAGAAAGAGCTTGTATAACTTCCATAGACAAATGATATCATTTATTAAAGAAATTTCCCTACGCATGGGAATTTCCACTACCCGTACCCCCTCACGTTTACCGACAGCTTCCAATATGCCTGTATTATTGGAAACACCAATGACTTCAAAGTGCTGATTCATATACTTCAACTGACCTTTGAGGAGAGTATTCAAGCTGATGTCAGATGTTGTTATTCTAATGAGCTTTTTCTTTTCCATATCTAATTTGGCAACGGTTTAAGTCGGTGAATATTGTCGCAATCATACACGTGACAAGTCGTGATATTGTGTGGGAGTCGGTCAGTAGGAGCTAAATATTTTATCCCATCTATAAACGGCCTAACTTTCACTTTCAGAAAGCTGACCTTTTGCAATGCGATAGGTCATGAATGGGGGAACAATAGCTTACCTTTTATAGTGTAATTACTACTATTCTAATTATCAATAGATTAGGAAATATGTCCCAGGCTCTCTTCTTGGATCGTATAACTTTGTGACGATGATTAGGTGGCATGTTCGATATCATGGATCTATTTGCCACTGTCTGCATAAAAATTGCCGAGATAAGGGTGGGGGAGCCGTGCTATTCTGCGATGGAGCAAAACATGTCAAATTAGCTGGTTATATACTTTTAAATACCCTTCCACCATTTTACTGATATCAAACTGCAAGGCCCGCTGATAGCAGCTGTTGGCAACTTGCTGATAATATGCCCTGTCATCGTGTAGCTTTTGTATGACTGTTGCCAATGCCTGTGCATCTTCATGCGGGAAAAGAATGCCGTATCCCTTTGTCACCTCACGCAGTCCGTTCACATCACTGGCAACGAACGGCTTACCTGATGCCATTCCTTCGATGTTCGATAGCGACAGCCCTTCCCAGTGCGACGACATCACAACCACATCGGCAGACTTTAAAATATTAGGAACATCCGAGCGAAGACCCATAAGGGTCACACGTGTTGACACCCCTAAATCTGTAACCTGTTTTTCAAGCTCAGGCCGCCGAATGCCATCACCAACCAACCATAGTTTGAAGTTTGAAGGCAATAAGGAAATTGCCTTAATCAAAGTGTCTTGATCTTTTGCTTCGCGAAATCCAGCTATCATCACCACGTGAAAGAAATCCGATTCCAATAGTGCTGGAACAGGCTCTGCATTTGCAAATTTCCGCACATCAACACCATTGTTGATAGTGCTAATATTTACATTATCAAGAAAAATGTATTCCTTTAGTTTTTTCTCTGCTATTTCAGATATGCAAACAACGTGGTCATATCGTCCATACATCCATCTATCGATGAATTTATACCAACTCCATTTTCTTCTTCTATTATTCGTAGAGTGCTCCGTAGTTATGAGTTTTACATTTGTAAACAGGCTTGCAATTGCTGCATAAAGCTGAGGCGATGTGTTGTGTGTATGAACTATATCATAGTTATGAATAAGCCGTTTAAGATGGATAAGATTTTTTATGCTATATACATTATTTTTTTTAGAAAACTCAATGACTTTACAGCCTCCATCAACTAATTTGTTTTTAAAAAGAGTGTTACCACCACTAAATACGCAAACATCAACCTCATGCCCAAGTGCTTTTAGGGCCAGTGACAACTCTACGACTATCTTTTCAGCCCCCCCAGTGCTTAAGGAAGTTATGACCTGTAAAATTTTCATGGCTAATTTCTCTCTTCGATTAATCTTCTAACAACAACTTCTGGTGCCAACCACTGATCATAATAGGCTCTTGCACCTCTTTCGAGCTTTTCCCTGTATAAGGAGTCAGTGTTGATTTTAATGACGGCATCATAAATTTCTTCTGCCTTGTGGACAAAATGAACATTTTCGCCATGCACTAATCCCTTTCCGGGCAATTCTCTTGTCAGCGGCGTAGAGATAATTGCTTTTCCCATACAAAGATATTCTGCCAGTTTCCATCCATGACATTCACACACGGAGGGTGTGTTGAAAACTACTACACTTTGCTTTGTTTTTAAAATGTAGTCGTCCATTGACAATCGTCTCTCATAAATGAAATCTTTGTATGTTTCCTTATACTTGGGATAATCTGGCATTTCCTCAAGAACAGCAGCCCCATTAATGTAGAAAAGACCACCTTCAATCTCAATTTTTGCCTTCTGGCATGCTTTTAGAAATTCACCTCTGTACATATTTGTATCTGAAGCAGCGAATTTATTATACCATAAGGTACTTGCATGGAATATATAGTTTTCTTTTATATTACAGTTTTTCTCATATTGCCCAATCTCCCGTCTTCTAATATTGGTATATAAATAATCTTTGAGTAGTTCTTTAAGACTCGTATTTGAATATTTGAAACTTTTAAGAAAGTTGCAAACACAGAGAAGCACGGAATTAAATTTGTTTCCAATTGTTATTCCAAATTCGGGTCCAATAGGTACGAGCTTACGATATTTTTCTATTTGTTCTTTAGTAGGGTTAACCATACCATAGGTGTCACACCATTCGTATCTGTCTTTGAATATTTTTGCAACATCTTCAGTGTCGAGAAAGATTTTCTCAGTAGTATTGTTCTTTTTGATCAATAAAGGGATACCACTGTTATACTCCTCGCGATTTCTGTAGCTTAGTTCTTTAAAGGGAGTGATATCGAAGATAATATTTTTTCTCCCATATAGTTTTCTAAGCCCCAGCAGATACCATGAGGCATAATTGTATTTAATTCTTGGATCTATAATAACAGTTGTCATCATCTATGTTCTTTTACTTATTTTCTTTTTATCAGTAAAATGCATAATTAGTCCCAAAGGCATAGTCCATATCCATTTATAGCCTATTGGGGGGCAATTTTTTGTACTTTTTGCGCAAAATTTGAACCTCCAATAATTGATGGCTGACCTAATTTTCCATTTTAATGGAATGTCGTATTCTGTCATCTCTTGATAGGTCATCGTTGTGGCTATAGGACTCTCCATCCTTATCTTGACAATTTTGTCCGTTAGTCCCCCTCCCAGATAATCTCGGTAATACACAACCTTATTGAAGCACGATAATTTGTATTTAGAGGCTATTCGATTCCAAATTAAGGCTTCTGGGCAGAATTTTTCCCCTTCAATTTCTGGGAAAGGGAATTCTCGCATAACAGAAGTTTTGAATACTTCCGATAAGTCACCAGTAACTCCCATGTGATATCTGAATACTAAGGAACTTTCATATATAGTATCTTTTGGAAATCCATTTCCAATTCGTTTGCCATCATGATGTGCCATTAATCCACAAACTCCACCACAATCATCCCTTTCCTTGCACAGATCGTAATTTTTCAAGATTGTCTCTATAGCATCACAGGGCAAAGAATCATCACTGTCCAAAATTAAAAAAAGTTCTCCTTTAGCTTCTTTTACTCCTCGGTTAATAGCCGTATGCTTCCCTCCATTATTTTGTAGATAGTATCGAATAGGGAATGTTGATTGATTTTTTAAGATGACATCATTGAAATATTTTTCTGTTCCATCACTGCTGCCATCATCTACTACAAGCCACTCGAAGTTTTTATTAGTCTGTTTGAGTAAGCTCTCAAGGAGACGAGGCAAAAGCGAAATCCGATTGTAAGTAGGCGTAAATACAGTAATGAGTGGATGGAAAATTTCATTCATGATGTTTTGTATTAAGCTGTTGAATTTGGTCTAATGCATACTTGTTATTGATAGTATAGATGCAGTATTTGCTATAATTTATAAAGCTTGTCGTTATCGTAGTTGTGATCATATTCATATTTTTCCCACGTTGGGTCGTTTTCTCTTACCTCGTTGGTTAAAAACGTCTTATATGGATAAAGAAAAATCCCCCACGCTAATAGTATTCTTATATACAGATAAGAAAATATGACAAACATGGAAACACGCATGATATTCCATCTTGGTGTAGCTTTCAATATCTGTGCAATGGTGCAGCATAATCCGATAATAAAATACCAGCTCATGCGCCCTGCGTCTGTGAAGCGAACAAAGAAAAGGAGTACCCAAATAAACAATAGTGAAATATTCAGCATGCAGGTGGTAACTTTGTCTTTTGCAAGTTTATCATACCCTTTTAGTATGACTAACGAGAAAATGAAAGCTTCCATAATATAGGCAAACCGAGTTTCTCCTACATGTTCGATTGCTCCAGAGGCTTTTTGCTCATTCACTGCACCACCGATGATAGAGAATAATAAAGTTCCCAACGGGGTTAATCCTAATAAGAGGATGGCGATGATGCTATATATAATTTGTTTTTGGCTGAATCGAGTTTTTGCAACGAAATATACAGATAGGAATATTAATGCACTATTGTGAAACATTGCCGCTATAATTACGCAAGCAAAAAACTTAACTGGTTTTCTGTTAATTGCATAAGGAATAGCAAACCAACTGATTGATGCTGCCATCACCTGCCGTAAATATGTAAAGGTGAAAAAATAGAATAGGCAAAAGAACAGGAAGAATGCTGTGATTGGATATTTTGTCAGCTTTGTGAAATGGTAATAATAAGATAAATAAACGATGAGGGTTGTAATAAGTATGAAAATATACCTGTTCCCAGTGATGAATGATATTAGAAAATTATACATTCCAAATCCCAATTCTGTTGGGTTTTGTATGAATGCTGAATTTTTAGCTATTGGCAATCCGTCACTTCTGCTGATAGCTGTACTGTCAAAAACTTCTGCATATATATACCTATCATATCCCCCCAGCATATCTGAAAGCCCGACCAATAGGGCTAAATAAAGAATGATAAGCCCTAAAATTGAATTATATTTTTTTTCTTCAGTTTTATAGCTTTTTAGAACTAAAGCGAATAGAATAAAAAGTCCAATTAAGTATATATACATGAACGTAGAAAATCAATTAGGCAGAGTTTGTACCGAAATATTTTTTATGGTAATATTTAGAGGCCGTCTTTAAAGAAAATCTCTTTTTGCAAAAATTCTAAGTATAATATCCCTATGGAATATCGACCATCTGATGTATCTCAGAAATTCTGATATTGGGAAAACCTTTTTCTGATGTAAAAAATCAGCTAAATGTCTATTTATGTAAATAAAAAAAGGCCCTATCATGGGGTTTTTCTTATTATTGAGAAAAGATTTATTGGCATCAATCAGAATCGTGTTGAGTTGCTTCATCTCACCTATGGTTATCTGATATGGGTTAATATAATTCGCTTTCCGGATGATAACGGCTGTACCACCGTCTGTTAAGAACATTGCATTATGTCCAATGCTTCCTTCAGTTGAGCAGAAAATTTCACAATTAGATAAAATTTTCACCTGCTCCGTTATTGGTAATTTTTCTGGATGATAAATATAGTATCCTGCTCTTCTGAATGCTTCTTCGACATATTGTTCTCCAAAATCTCTTTTTCTGGCTATTTGGGTCCTCGAAAAATAAACTCGCTTTGGGGTTGTTGTCAAAGTCTGACCACGTAGTATGTTTTCTTTTATTGTGTTAATTAACGCTTTATACTCCAAACTCCAATATCGTTCCCCTTTGTCACCAGGCTCTAAGCAAGGAGAGGGGAAATACAAGTCACTGAATATTGTTGGCTCATCAACTAAAACTACCTCTTCTTTAATACCCAACCATTCGAGAGTGCGTTGCAATGATGTCAAGTTTTCTATTTTGGCACTCTTGATGCACACAAGCTGTACTCTGATCCCCGACTCCTTTAGCCTTTTAAATTCATCCGATAAAAGCCACCACAAGTATTTTACATTGTCTGTAAATGTATGTCCCCATGCTGGGTATAGTAAGCCAGCGATAAATACACTAACTTTAGTTTCTCTTTTGATATTTTCCTTATCTATAAGATATTTACCTCCATCTTGAAAATTAAACCTCGACTGTTTTATGAAATTCCCGCAACTATCAGTAATCCCTCCAACATATCTGTTTCCGCATCTTTTAAATGGTAATACGATAGCATTATGAAAGTGCTTGCACATCAATGGACTCTTTATCATCAAGGACTTCTGTAAATAACTATTTATTTTCCTTGCTGACGAATGGTTTAAAAAGTGTGTCGTAATCATTTTAAAATGCAGATGTTTTTTAAAATGCAGATGTTTTTTTTCTTATCAAATTGGCAACATAATACAACGGATAAACACAAGGTTTTCGCAACATAAAGGATAGCAATTTGTCTCGTTTAGATAAAGCATTCTTTTTTGACTTCTCGCCGATCTCCTTTATATATTTGTCTTTTATCAGATTTCTATTGTGAAATACAGCAGATGATAGGGTGCTTAAAGCTTTGGAGTAGAATAATGGAGCATATTTGTCAAACAGATTGTATTTGCTCAAAATATACTCGATGGCTTCTAATTGATGTTGCTGTGGAAGAATAGACAAAAAACGATAAGTATGTGTGACCGAATCTTTATTTTCTATATATTTGTAGCAAATTATATCATTGAAAATCCCAATGCGATTTGCTTTTATCCCCAGACAAAGATTCATGTAGAAATCCTCTCCTAATTTTACATCAGGTGGTAAATTGAATGTGTCGTCATCAAATAAGCATAGTTTGTATAAATTTCCATGCGGACCGCCATCGCATTCTGATTTAAACAATTTCTCTATGAATATATCGGAAGAGAATGTGCCTGTCTGTGGAAACTTTGAAACAACCTCTCTGCCTGTCTTCTGTGAGTAAAAAGTTGTAGCCGATTGTACGATGTCCAACTTTTTGGAAGTTGCTTTCTTGTAGAGGTCTTCTAAGGAAGTAGTTGGAATTTCATCATCTGAGTCAATAAAATTTATAAATTCACCCGTCGCCGACCTCACTCCTAAAGCACGTGCAGAATTTGCGCCCCCGTTTTCTTTATTGAGGACAATAATCCTATTGTCCTCTTTTTCATAAGATTTGCAAATATCTAAGGAGTTGTCTTTACTACCGTCGTTTACAAGTATCAACTCAAAATCTTTGAATGTCTGTGATAGTACGCTATTCACACACGCTTTCAAGGTCTTAGCAGCGTTATAAACAGGAATAATTACAGATATTTTTTTCATACTCCAATTAAATTATAGCTTTTTTACTTGCTTTGAGCTAATATTTCTTTTACGTCAATCAGAGTTGCAAAATATTTGGCTCCCGTTTGAGTTAAGTGCATGCCATCATTTGATATGAATTTTTTATCGGGAGTGAATACCTTGATTTTCCCATTTTTATCTCTCAAGGGTCCCATCATATCAATGTAATGTGGTTGGTATAACTTGCTTTCTTCAGCATTGATAACTTTAGTCTCATTGGGCTCAATGATACGTTGCTCGAAATATTCATCATTTTTAAATACGTGATTATAGACAGGCCCCATGCAGTAGCTAAATCTCTTATGCCCGACTCTCCAAAATTTTTTATTCATAAAGAGAGGAAGGAGCTGGTAATACTTTTCCATTCTTAGATTTGTTGCAGCAAAAATTATGTCAGCTTGGTGTGATCTGGCATAGCTCACGCTATCTTCAAGAGCTTCATGATAGGATAAATCGTATTTTACTGTATCGATTCCTGCTTCTAACATAATGTTTACCCAGTCTCTTCCATAGGAGTCTCCAAATACGAAGATTTTTTTACGGTTATCATTTTGAAAACTCTTATCATATAATTTCGTTATTCTGGCATTATATTCTTGTAACTCCCAATTATGATTATCAGATATAGAGATATCAAACTCTGGTACATCCCTCACCACACCATGTTTATAATAAATATAGCCACAAGTTGAGGAGATTATAATAATGGTAGCAACTGATGTTATCATGATAGTCTTATACCCTCCATGAGTTTTTGCTTTTTCTAACAGGCCTTTTTCTAATGTCTGGTATGTCGTAAGTCCGATAGCAATGATAGCTACAAAAAGCAATATACTCTCTATAAGACTAAAATTATAATTAATGATATATCGATAAAAGGCAATTACCACTTGGTGCGTGATGTATAAACTATAACTTGCAGCTCCTAATTTTGCCAGTATAGAAAACTTTTGGTTTTCTAATAGGTCGGAATCATCTCTTTTTAGAATTATCAAAAGAACTGTTAGGGCTATTACTGTGATAAGTCGAAATTTTGAAGGATCTATTGGGAGATTAATTACTATCAGCAATGTAAGAACTCCAATTGCCATTAAAGCATATGGTTGGTTGGAATTTTTCTGATTTCGGCTTTTACCGTTAAACTGAACCATTATTAGTCCACCAGCAATAAATTCGAACAATCTCGCTGGCAGAAGGTAGAATTTGATAGCTGTATCTACGGCTTCACTCCAAAAAGGTATGACATAAAAACAAATTGATATAAAGAAAATAATCCAAAGTACTTTCTTAATAACATTTTCTTTGTTCTTGCATTTCGCAGTGCATATAAAAATAAGAGGGTATAGTAGATAAAACTGAAAAATTAATCCAACATACCACAGATGCATTAATGGTTTAAAATCATTAATTGCATCCCAATAATCCCTACTTGTTATATATTGTATGATATTGCCCGAAAGAACACTGCAGCCAGCGGCCATCTCGCAAAAAAGTTTGAAATCTCCAGGTATCATCACAAAGTAACTGATTATTGTAGAAATGATAGTTGCAATCAAAACAAGTGGTAACAGACGTATTATTCTACCCTTAATAAAAGAAAAGTAATTAAATGTACCAGTTGGATAGGTCTTCAAGATAGTTGCTGTTGTAAAATAGCCACTAATCACCAAAAAAACATCCACTCCTAAATACCCTAAGGGCAGTATTCCCATGTGATACAATATTACGGCTAAAATAGCTATGCCTTTTAAAATGTCGAAGAAAATGTAACGTGGATTCATTATAGTACTAATTATGATTTGATTTAATTTCCTTTAATATCTTCTCTAATAACCTTAATTGACGTTTCTAAAAAAAGCGTAAACTCTGTTTAATATATTTTGGCGTAGAATCCTGTCAAGCATACTGTACCAAAATAATATTCCGAAAATAAAAGTGTAGCATATTGTAACAATTACTAACCTAATAAACGAACTATCAATACAAAAGAGAATCCCAGTTGTAAGTGAGGCTGCTATCAAAATGACAAATAATAATCTTGTTATTAGTAGGCAGCACTGAGTCATTTTAAAATATGGTATTAATTTCTTTAAGTTAAACATACTTGTCATCATGATTATAAATTCTGTTAACGCATGCATCACAAATACTATATAAGTATTCATGCCTATGAGCAATAATATGAAAGTGATAATCAGAGAAAAAAATGTAATTAATGATATCAGTAGTGAATTCGTTTTTATTTTAGAGGTTGCTTGTATTCCAACAAGAATGACCATATTAATCAGTCCAAACAGATTTCCACAGAGCGCTATTCTGCAAAATAAATCAGATGAAGATGGAACGTTACCTAACCACAATGTTAGAATGTACTTCATGTCAATTCCTATGGGAATTGCCATTACCGAATATATGGCTATACATGCCTTCATACAAAGATTAATGTTGTTTTGCATCTCCGCAATTTCACCTTGTGCATAGCTTTTTATGATTTGAGGTCTAAATGCTGTTATGACATTTTGAGTAAAATTAGTTATATATCCCGAAACCATATTCGCAATATTAGCTGATGCATTCATAATCACACCAAAGAATTTATTTATTAAAATTGTGATTCCTTGACTCCTAATAAGATAGGACGAACTACTGAAAGTTGAATACCCCGCAAAAGTAAGTATCCCTCGAAAAAGGCTTTTTTCAATGTTTTTTACAATTCTGCATTCAATAAAATTTCGTTGACAATATTGCCAAAATCCAACGAAAACAAAAAGATTTAAGAACAGCATTAATATACTGTAATATATTAATTTATCAAAAGTCACCCAGTATAAAGATATTACCCCTACAAATTTTAAAATATTATTCAACGAGTTCCACCAACTTGAAAAACCCATTTTCTCATGCGCATTAACCAAGGCATTGTAAGGAACTTGTATAATATTAATAAATCCAATGAATACTGATGTCTGATATACGTATAGGGCTGCGGTGAAACGTCCCTGTGGAATTACTAATTTATTGTAAATATACCATAAACCTATAGTCTCTGCTAATATAACAATGCCTATCGCTAATATCAGATGTGCTCCAAAAACAGCTGAGTACACTTTTGTTTGTTGCGAAATATTTCCGTTGGCCAATTCATAAGTTAGATATCTTGACGATGAACTTCCTAAAGCTAAGTTTAAAAAACTAAGAAGGGTTACAATGCTCCCGACCACGCCATATAGACCAAAATCTGAGACCCCCAATGTCTGTAATAATACTCTTGAAGTGTATAAGCCCAAGAATAACTGCAATATGCTACTTATATACAAGTAAGTGGTATTTTTTGCTATTGTCTTTTTTTCTGTATCCATTAGGTTAAGACTTAAAGGTTAACAAGTTGGATTTGCAGAACTATTAGCGTCAGTTTACGCTACAGCTACCTTTGCTTTTTTTGTGTCTCTCTTTGCTATAGTTTATTGTATTTCTTAAAGTCAAAATAAGTAGTACCAACTTACACTAGGTCTCGCATCCCTCGCATCTTTCCAAATTATAACGAGATTCCCTTCAGAAGAAGCCTTACTATGCAATGAATAAAGAATAGAATTGATTCCTGGTAACCCTTTTATATTTATTATGTGAGAGGTTCAAATGTCTCCAAAGTTATAAATAAAAACTTCTCATATTCTATATCTCATAATTTATAATTTGTGAGTAGCGTTTTCATATACCATTCATATAACTTTCCTATGCCATATGAAATCTCTACCTGATGTTTCCATCCCAGTGAATGGAGCTTGGAGACGTCGATGAGCTTGCGAGGAGTACCATCGGGCTTGGTCTCGTCCCAGACTATGTGGCCGGTGAAGCCGACAGTTTTGACGATAAGTTCTGAAAGGGCTCTGATAGTTAGCTCCTTACCAGTTCCAATGTTTATATGACAGTTGCGTATCTCGCCAAGGGAGGGAATGGCACCGCCACGCCCCTCGCTATTGTTGCGATCTACTTCTCCATCAGTAGCAGTGCCGTAAAACACGCTCGAATACTTGTCTATGCCGATAATATCCTTAAAATCTACATTTAGAAGGATGTGTACCGAAGCATCTGCCATATCCTCACTCCAAAGAAACTCACGCAGTGGCGAGCCCGTTCCCCAAAGAGTTACTCGATTATCTTCGATGCCATAAAACCTCAATGCCTGCAAGATACGTTCTTTACAGCACTCGCCGTCAACATTGTCTTTTCCTATTTTTTCTGCCAAGGCTTTAACGGGATTAATCGGTCGCTTGTTCATGTCCACACGTATGGCATCCCAGTTGTTCTCATGGATGAGCTTAGCCAAATAGATTTTACGCATCATAGCTGGCATCACATGGCTGTTCTCCAAATGAAAGTTGTCATTTGGACCATAGAGATTGGTGGGCATCACGGCAATATAATTTGTTCCGTATTGAAAATTATAGCTCTCGCACATTTTCAATCCTGCAATCTTTGCTATCGCATATTCCTCGTTACTATATTCTAATGGTGAGGTGAGCAGCGCATCTTCTTTCATGGGCTGTGGAGCATTCTTTGGATAGATGCAAGTTGAACCCAGAAAAAGAAGTTTCTTCACTTTGTATTTATAAGCACTTGAGATGACGTTGCACTGCATCATCATATTTTGCATGATGAAGTCTGCTCTGTAAAGGCTATTTGCCATAATCCCACCCACAAATGCAGCTGCCAACACAACCGCATCGGGTCGTTCATTGCAGAAAAAATCGTCAACATCTTGCTGATTCGTCAGGTCTAATTCAGAATGAGTCCTACCGACGAGATTGGTGTAGCCTCGTTGTAAGAGATTGTTCCAAATGGCAGAGCCGACAAGTCCACGATGCCCGGCAATATATATTTTAGATTCAGGCGTTAAAGTCATATCCAATATAAAGAATTTATCTACTATTAAATTTGTGATTTCAAATGTATTTTCTTCACAAACTTTATATCATGTTCAACCATGATTCTTACGAGTTCTTCAAAGCTTGTCTTGCGTGGATTCCAGCCAAGTTTTTCTTTTGCTTTTGTAGGATCTCCTAACAATTGCTCAACTTCAGATGGTCGGAAATATTGTGGATCCACCTCAACCAGTGATTTTCCTGTCGCTTTGTCGATTCCCTTTTCATTGATGCCTTCACCTTGCCATTCCAAGTCAATTCCAACATGATGGAAGGCCAGGGTGGCAAAATCCCTTACATTGTGATATTCGCCTGTGGCAATAACAAAGTCCTCTGGCTTGTCCTGTTGGAGAATCAGCCACATACATTCCACATAGTCTTTTGCATAGCCCCAGTCGCGCAGTGCATTCAGGTTGCCAAGATATAGTTTATCTTGAAAACCTTGTGCAATTCGCGCTGCTGCCAAGGTAATTTTTCTTGTTACGAAATTTTCGCCTCGTCGTTCACTTTCATGATTGAACAATATTCCGTTGCAGCAATACATATTGTAGCTCTCGCGATAATTTTTTATGATCCAAAAGCCATACAATTTTGCAACAGCATAAGGTGAACGCGGATAAAATGGTGTCGTTTCCTTCTGAGGAATTTCCTGAACTTGTCCAAATAATTCTGATGTGCTGGCCTGATAGATCCGGCAAGATTTTTCAAGTCCACATATTCTCACAGCCTCAAGCAACCTCAATACCCCCACGGCATCGGTTTCCGCTGTATATTCCGGCACTTCGAAGCTGACTTTTACGTGGCTCTGTGCCGCAAGATTGTATATTTCTGTCGGCTTAATCTCACCAATAATTCTAATGAGCGACGACGAGTCGGTCATGTCAGCCCAATGAAGGTTGACAAGGCGCTGCTTCTTCATGTCGCGAACCCACTCATCAAGGTAGAGATGCTCAATTCGTTGTGTGTTGAATGATGAACTTCTTCGTAGAAGTCCGTGCACTTCATATCCCTTGTCGATTAAAAACTCTGCGAGATAGCTCCCATCTTGTCCTGTGATTCCAGTGATTAATGCTACTTTGTTTGTTGTCATTTAATTTCCATGTTAAGCACTCTATCTACGATAGGTGCCATGTCGTAATATTTGTATTCTGCCAGACGACCGCCAAAAATTACATTTGCCTCTTTGTCTGCCAATTTTTTATATCGTTGATAAAGGGAATTGTTCCTTTCGTCATTGACTGGATAATATGGTTCCATCCCCGGTTGCCATTCTGTTGAGAACTCTTTCGATATGATTGTCTTTGGGCATTTGTTAATGTCTTGTCCGAACAATTCGAAATGTTTGTGCTCAATTATTCGTGTATATGGAACTTTTGCGTCAGTGTAGTTGATGACGGCATTGCCTTGATAGTTTGCAGAATTGATTATTTCCTCCTCAAAACGTACAGTGCGGTATTCAAGTTTTCCCAATTGATAGTTGAAAAACTCATCAATTTTTCCTGTAAAAACCAATTTGTCTGCAATCTTTTTCCAATCATCAAAATAATCAAAGAAGTTCATGCCTACTTTGGCTTCTACACCTTCGAGCAAGGCCTCTATGAGCTTGTTATATCCTCCTTTGGGTATTCCCTGATAGCCATCATTGAAATAGTTGTTGTCGAAAACCAAACGAATGGGGAGGCGTTTGATAATGAATGCAGGGAGATCTGTGCATTTTCGCCCCCATTGTTTTTCGGTATATCCCTTTATCAGTCTTTCGTAGATGTCCTTGCCGATAAGAGACAGGGCCTGCTCTTCAAGGTTTCGGGGTTCTTGAATCCCCTCGGTCTGCATCTTTTCGATGGCCTCGAACCGTTGTTCCTCCAACTTCTTTTCTGCTTCTTCGGGTGTGGTGACTCCCCACATCTGATAGAAGGTGTTCATGTTAAACGGAAGATTGTATAATTTCCCTTGATAATTTGCAACAGGAGAATTGGTATAGCGATTGAACTCAACCAACGAATTTACAAAGTTCCATACACGTTTGCTGTTGGTATGGAAAATATGTGCTCCATACTTGTGTATGTTGATACCCTCCTTATTTTCACAATAGAGATTTCCGCCAAGTTGAGGACGCTTGTCAATCACGAGACATTTTTTACCTTTTCTCTTAGCTTGATACGCGAACATCGAGCCAAACAAGCCTGCGCCAACTATGAGGTAATCGTATTCTACCACGGACAATCAGATGGTTGTATAATAATCAGAGATTGAAAATTCTGAAAAGTAATCTAAGAAAAAATCAATTTGTAAAATTACTCTTGGGGGTTCAAATTAGAAATAAGAATCTTATCCTCTTTATGTGACAAAAGGACTATAAATTTTAATTCTAACAGCAACCTCCACATATAGGCTGTTGAAGCCCGCAGAGTAACTTGAGTCAGATTTTTTGTTTATTTGACTGCAAAGATAGAAATAATAATCGGTAATACCAATGATCAACCTGCTAAATTGTCGAGAAAAAAATTACAGATTGTATAATTTATTGCCACGGATGTTCTAAATTGCGATCATCTTTCTTCTAATTCTTATTTCCGTTCTTTCACTTTTCTATTTGGCTGCATATAAAATTTCTTAATCAGATCTGCATATTTCGAGTTTTTTGTAACTTTGCAATTATTATGGTTAAGAAAGTTCTAAAAGTAATTCGATGGTCAGTTGGGATGATATTTGTATCAACCATTTTGGCAGTTGTGGTTTATAGGTTTATCCCTATTTATTTTACCCCCTTAATGTTCTCTCGTTGCTTCGAACAAATGTCAAATGGTGAAGATGTTAAACTTTATCATGAATGGATTCCTTTAAGTGAAATGCCAAAGTCTATGCCTGTTGCAGTAATAGCAAGTGAAGACCAACGATTCTTAACTCACCATGGCTTCGATTATCAGGCTATTGAGCAGGCCGCCAAGGAGCATTTGATGGACGGTAAGAAACTGCGAGGCGGCTCTACTATCTCGCAGCAAACAGCCAAGAATGTTTTTCTATGGCAAGGTCGTTCATGGGTTCGTAAAGGACTCGAGACCTATTTTACTTTCTTAATAGAAATGATGTGGAGTAAGCAACGAATCATGGAAGTATATTTAAATTCTATTGAAATGGGAGATGGAATCTACGGTGTGCAAGCATGTGCGAAGCAAAACTTTGGTATTGACGCTAAAAACTTGAGTAGGGGAGACTGTGCGCTCATAGCCGCCACATTGCCCAACCCCCGTCGCTTTTCATCCAAAAGCCCCGGCCCTTACATGAGAAAACGCCTACGTCAGGTAGAAAATCAGATGAGAAATATTCCTGCATTCCCTAAAGAACATTGAGATTCTAACCAGTTCTTACATAGGGAGATTAGAATACGATTGATATGAAGATGAATGATAATACTCGTGACCTGTTGGCAAATTTAAATGAAAACCAACGCGAGGCTGTTGAATACTGTGAAGGTCCGTCGCTGGTCATAGCCGGTGCTGGCTCCGGCAAAACGAGAGTGCTGACTTACAAAGTTGCCTATCTGATAAAGCGGGGATTAGAGCCTTGCAATATTCTTGCGCTCACTTTTACCAATAAGGCAGCTAAGGAGATGAAAGAGCGGATTGCGGCCTTGGTCGGCCGTGAGAAAGCCAACCAGTTGTATATGGGGACTTTCCACTCTGTCTTTTCCCGTATTTTGCGTGCTGAGGCTGAGCACGTCCAATATAATCCCAATTTTACTATATATGATGAAACTGATTCCCGATCATTATTGAAAAGTATTATCAAAGGGTTAGAACTTGATGAAAAGGTTTATAAACCAGCTGTTGTGCACGGAATTATTTCCATGGCCAAGAATCATTTGATTACAGCCGAGGATTATGCCAATGACAGAGCTGCATTGGAGAGAGACCGTGAGACGGGAAAACCAGCATTGGGGCAGATATATGCTGCCTATGAGGCAAGGTGCAGGCAGGCCAATGCGATGGATTTCGATGATTTACTTTTGAATACCTATCAGCTCTTAAAGAATAACGAAGATATCAGGGCCAAATATGCAGAAAGATTCCAATATCTATTGGTTGACGAGTATCAAGACACAAACTATGTGCAAGTTTCTATTGTTCAACTGCTTGCTGACAAGCATAGGCATGTTTGTGTCGTAGGCGATGATTACCAAAGCATTTATTCATTCCGAGGCGCAAATATTGACAACATCCTTGACTTCAAGAACAAGTTTCCAGAGGCAAAACTTTTTAAATTGGAGCGGAATTATCGCTCAACCCAATTTATTGTACAGGCTGCCAATTCTTTAATGAAACATAATGAACGTCAGATACCTAAGGATGTTTATTCAAGAGAAGATGAAGGGCACAAGATTGCTTATAAACCCTGTTATAGCGATAGAGAAGAAGCAATGGTTGTGGTAAAGGAGATTCAGCGATTGAGACGGAGTGATGGTCTGTCATTCGATGACTTTGCCATACTTTACAGAACCAATGCGCAGAGTCGCTCGTTCGAAGATGAGCTGAGGAAGAATGACGTCCGTTACAAAATCTATGGCGGAATGTCGTTTTACCAGCGAAAGGAAATCAAGGACATCATTGCCTATTTCAGAATGGTTGCCAATCCTGATGACGAAGAGGCCTTTCGCAGAATCATCAATTATCCAACTCGCGGAATTGGCAGCACAACACTACTGAAAATTGTCAATTGTGCACAGCAGAACAAGGTGAGTCTATGGAAAGTTATCAATTCTCCTGATGCCTATGGGTTGGACATCAGTAAGAGTGTATTGTCCAAATTGTCGGATTTCGTGATGCTTATCACGAATTTTATTAAGCAATTAGCGAAAGTCGATGCTTATGAGTTGGGTAAGGAGATCATCAAAATGAGCGGAATTTCCGCAGATTTATATAAGAGCAAAGAGCCGGAGGATTTAGCCCGACAAGAAAATTTGGAAGAATTTTTGTCGGCTATGCAAACGTTTGTGATAGAAAATCGCGAGCAGGGCAGGGGGGAGGAAACCTATCTTACCGACTTTCTTCAAGAGGTAGCGCTCTATTCAGACCAAGATAGTGACGATGATGACGCTCCGAAGGTCACCTTGATGACAATTCATGCTGCAAAAGGGTTAGAGTTTCCAATCGTTTTTATCGTTGGAATGGAGGAAAATATATTCCCTATCCCCATGTCCATAGGTTCAAAACGAGAGCTTGAGGAAGAACGCCGTTTGTTCTATGTTGCAATTACGCGAGCAGAAAAGCGATGTATTATAACTAATGCCAAAAATAGATTTCGTTATGGATCGTTACAGTTCGATAACCCAAGTCGCTTCTTACAGGATATTGACAAACGCTATATTGATACCGATGATACTAATTTTTCTTCCTTTGCTTCAAAAGCCGTAGGTACTGGATGGGATAGACGAGAAATAGCCGATGATTTCAGTGATTTTAATCCATATAGCCGTAACCGTGATACCAGTTCATGGAAGCAAAATTATAATCAAAGGAAAGACAAATGGCAGAACTCAAAGCCAGTGGCAAGTCAATTCAGGGCTGATTTAAAATCTAAAGTCACAAAGCCAAGAGATTATGAGCAAGCTGTTGATCCACTTTCAAGTAGAACCAAAAGCCGTTTGCTGAGTGAGGGAGGAAATTTCAGAAAACTTTCGACTGCCTTAGCAAATGGTGGGCGGTCAAATTCATCACCTACATCCGCTTCGGATGGGGAGAGTGCCATGCAGTCAAATCATAGTGGAATCTATGAAGGGGCGACAATTGAACACCAGCGATTTGGTATTGGAAAAGTGTTGAAAATAGAAGGCGTAGGAGAAAACGTTAAAGCTACTGTTGAATTTCGCAATACGGGTACCAAGCAGCTATTATTGAAGTTCGCAAAGTATAAAGTTCTTTGAATTTTACTGTGGTTTGGGAGTTGTCGAATCCGTTTGAGGAATCTTTCTTCCCACTGGCTAATCCATCAATAATTCCCAATTTTCGATTAAATTTAGGTGATTGATAATCAGGTAGATAACGTCGTCGATTTAAGAGCTTAGCTTTTATCCCTCCAAAGGTCATCTTTTGAAGGGTAATAGTTGACCTTTCGTACAACGATACTTCATGTATTGATAGCCGGTAATGTTATATTAACTCAAGTTAGTTGTTAATTTTGTTGTTTTACTCAAATCCAGTCATTGGCGATGGTGGTGATTTTGTTCGCCTACCGAATGCCGACAAGCAGATAGGAAATGACGGAAAGCGGTGCTGTCAATATTGTATAGTGAACTTTCAGCTTCAAGTCCGACTTTAGTTTTATAGGATTATTATCTGCCACACAGCATTTTGTATGGACAATATTCACATGTTTTTATCTTAGTTGTAGGTCTGAAAGGGACATCTATATTGAATATCTCTTCTAACTTTTCGATTAATAATGGATAGAATTCATCTGCATATTCGGTTGCATTCACGATTTCATTTCCACCAAGTGATAATACTGGGGTGTAGTCTTCACCACCTGAATGTTGAATGAACAGAAGAGCTGGGCTGACCGGTTGATGATGCTGATTATATTTCTTGTCCTCAGTTGTTTCTATAATACTGTAGAGCAGTGCCTGAAGGGTATAGTCGCTTTTCTTTTCCAGTATGTTGTCAGGATTGAAAATCTCATCGACGCTTTTTAATTCTTTTGCGACCTTGTTTCCTGTCTTGTAATCAACAACGCGAAGCCTTGATGAGGGCGAGTTCAGGTCTATCTCATCCAATCTGTCAATTCTGCCCCCAATTGACAGTTGTTTCTCCTTCTCTTTTACTTTGATGGTAATTTCCTTGTAAACATCGAACTCGTGTTTGATAACCCTCATTGGGGCAGTTTTCATATCCAATCTTAGGAGTCGTCTTAGATATTTCTCGATGACTTCGCGGTTTATGATTTGTAATCCGTTCAGTTTTGGATGTTTCTTCGTTCCTGGTTTAAATTGGAAAAGTTCCCGTGCGAATGCCTCTGTGATGACACTGTCTAACGTTGCGTTGCCATTGGTCTCTGTCATCGATTGAGCTGATTTACCAGTTTTCAGAACATACTCTATGTTTTCCTTTGTTATCCTTTCCTTGGGTAATAACTGTTCGTACATCAGCTGTGCGGCACAGTGGAAGATGTTACCAAAGATTCTATTGTCGATATCGTCTTCATCGTTGTCAATAGATTCTGACAGACCGGTAATATATTTGTAGTAGAATATCAGCGGACATCTGAGGTAAGAATTGATAGCAGTGGGAGAAAAGTACGATATTTGATTTAGTTTTTCCTCGACAATGCTGTCTTTCTCAATGTCAACAGTGTTCCATTTCATCGGCTCTTGTCCTGCCTGTAGCGCAAGACGTTGTATGGGCTGATTCAATTCTACCAATAGCTGTAGCATGAAACGGCTCATTTCCCCTGTTTTGCTGCCTTGTGTTGAATTATTATAAAGAATCGTTACGTCCTTGGCTCGCTGCAATATGCTATGAAAGTAATAGCTGTAGATGGATACTTTGTTGTCGATTGTGGTCAAACCGTAAGCTTTTCGAATGAGGTGCGGTATGAACGAAACATCATCGACTCCCTTTGGCATATTCCCTTCGTTGCATGAGAGTAGCAGCACATGGTCGAAATCAAGGTTTCGGGTCTCCAGTACTCCCATGACTTGAACGCCCTTGGCTGGTTCTCCATGAAAAGGTATGCTCGTCGAGCTGATTAACTGTGAAAGTAGGCGTCTGAAGACAATGAAATCGGCTATTAAGTCGCCTTGTTCCATTAACTCTGAAAGACGATTGAGCAGAGTGTACATCCTAAAAGTAGATTCTTGGAAAAGTGGATTGCCATAATCGGCACCATTGGTGGCTATTGTCCGCGTAAGTTGAGCTAACCAACTTACAAGTTCGTTCATGTGGGATTTATCGTGTGGGATATGTCTGAAAATGGAGTTGTCGCTTGTCTTGATATAGAATTGTTTTGTTTCATTGAATTTTTGGAGCAATTCCTCAGCTTCATCAGTGATGTACTTACCATAGGGATGTCGCAAGATTCTATTGACATAATGCAGTTTAAAGGCATTTTCCCTGACAGAATATCCGTCAGTTTGCAATGTTATGAGTTGAGAAATCATCGATGAAATGGGAGCTTGTTGGAGTGGAAATCCAGTTGTTACGTTGATTGAGTCCACCTCTGGCGGTACACAGTGTATCACTGTCTTGAGCAAATTCTCATCGCACATCACAATGGCTGTTCTTTTACCATCCTTGTATCTGTTTTTTTCATGGAGCCATTCTGTTATGTATCTTGCCTGAAGATTCTCCGTAGGAGCGGAGATAAATTGGATATCCTTCTCTTTTTCAAAGCAGTCGTACAGTGGGTTGGCGCGATTCTCCAATGAATTTGGGAAGATTTCGAGCCAGCGCTTTATATAGACACCCGCTTCATTGAACCCTTTAAAGTAATAGTTGTCGTAATCCCAATAAAATTGAGCCTTGCCCTCTTTCTGAAGTGAAGCGAACAATTTCTGTTCAACTTTCTGTAGGACATTGAATCCAATGAAGAGGTATTGGTCGTATTGGGATGGAATGTTGTCACTCTCAATAACTTCGCGGTAAAGCATGCCTTCGTATGCCAACCCCTGTCTGCTAAGCCGAGCCTTGAAGTCGTTATAAACGTCGTATAGCTTACTCCACAGTGTGATGAATCTCTCTCTTAAAATACTGGTATCACCAGTAAAATTGGCAAAAAAGCGCTGCAGTTCCTCTTTCTGGTGGTCCGAAAGATAATCTATTGTGTCAAGTTCATGAATGTTCTGAACGTTGCTAAATAGCTGTTTGGCATCAGCCATGTTCTTGTCAATGTCGTCAAAATCAGCCAGTAATAGTTGTCCCCAACCATAAAATTCGTCAAGATCTTCGTTTCGTCCTGTGATAGAGGTGTAACTCTTGTATAGGTCACAAAGGCTTTTTATAGGATCAGCAACGGTCAAATTCGATTGCTGTCTGAACAGTTCGGAAATGGTGATGTAGGCTGGACTCCATATTGGCCCATTGGCGAGTTTTGCCAATTCCTGATTCAAGAAAAGTGCAGCTCTCTTGTTTGGAAACACAACGGCTATGTGTGCAAGGTTTGTTCCGAACCTTTCTATTAAATCATTTGCTATGTTTGATATAAAAGTATTCATTGTCTAATTATAATGTCTAGTTTGGTTAAAGTTTTACTTCAGTGATATTTCCGTTCATGACGTACCACAAGAAACCTTTAATATTGGCATGCCCCATGTCTGCCAATAATTGCATATATCTCTTGACTTGTCGCTTATATTCTTCTCTTTCTTTTCCAAATTTAAAATCGACAACAATCATTTCGTTACCGTCAGTCATGACACGGTCTGGACGATGCTCCAAAGTTTCATCTGCGGATGGATCATACTGAAGTATTGTACATTCATTGAATAGTGTCCATCTGTCTGAAAACCAGTCTCTGACTTGTGCTTTCTGTAGAGCAAAGTCTATTTTCTTTCTCAACTTTTCAATCGTTATTTCATCATTATAGATAATACCCTCTTGTTCAAGTTCGTTCAATTTGCCAGGAATATCGTCTAATGAATAGATGGTCGAAAACAGTTCGTGAAGGATGTTTCCGGTTTTAATGTACTTGTTCTTGTCTGAAAATTCCGTGTCTTCTCCGCAAACAAATTCATGGCTTTTATTGCTTTGTCTGAACTCAACAGTGTGGGGGAATGTTTCTATTTTTATATGTTTGGTTTGGATTGAAGCAAGGAAAGGATTGGACTCCAACTTATTTGTCTTTTTATCAGAATTCTCCTGTTCTTCGTCAATGGGCTCTAACGTGCCGTATTCAAAATGTATTGGCTCTTTCTCAGAATCTGGGATTTTTAAAATCGCGTCTTTCAAACCATTGGTAATATTTTTCAGGCAAAGCTCAATGCCTTGAGAGCGGTTGTTGGTGGTAAGATTGTTCTCTTTTTCTTTCAATGTCTTGGCGCTCATGCGTTTTCCTGATACGAATAAGTTCTTGCCAGCACGGGTAAATGCTACATAAAGCAGATTTAGGTTATCGATTGTGTTCTGAAAATGCTCGTGCTGGTAGTCGCTCTCATAGACTGTTCCTTTCATTGCATTCTTTGAAAAGTCAATGGGGACGATTGGTATCTCGTTGAATGGAGCTTCTTTACCGGATGTGTCACACCAAATTGTGTCGTTTTGTTCCAATGTCCAGTCACAAAAGGGAATTAGCACATTATCGAATTCCAATCCCTTGCTTTTGTGGATTGTAATAAGACGTATTCCTTCAATTTCATCACTCTGAATAGTCTTTGACGAAAATGTGTTTTCCCATTCTTTGATAAAATCATCAATATCGGCGGAATTATCCCGTAAATATTCATTGAGCGTGTCGTAGAAAGTACAAATATAAGCGCTTTGACCCTTTAATGTGTCAAGATTAAAAAGGGAAAACAGATAGTCAACCAAGTCAAGTAGGGGCATTTCCAAAAGTTTCTCACGTTGTTCTATAAATTCTTTTGGAAGGGACTCGTTAAATTTTGATATTTGTTTCTGGGTGTTTTCTATTTTAAGTTTTGCTTTATCTACCTCTGACATTTGTCTGCCAGAAAGAAAGTTAAGAGAAATTAATGTTTCGCTGTCGGTCGTGCCTCGCTCCAATACCTTTTGTGTGTACATTTTGACAAGTTTTCCTCTTGTCAACAAGTCATTGGGGTGGGTTAGAAGGTGAAGAGCCTCGATCAAAATATTTACCGCCAGTGAGGCATCGAGGCGGAAAGCCTCGTCGGAAACGATGTTAATTTTGTTGTCAAACTCTCCGATAAGAGTATCGGCAATATCCTTAATAACCCCCTTCGATCGTACAAGAATTGCGATGTCCTTTTGTTGATGGCCTGTTCCCAATAATTCCTTAACGTTATTGCTCAAATGTTGCAGGATATTTTGTTGATATGTTTTTTTATCCTCTGGTAAAAGGTCAATCCTTATACACCCTTTATTTCCCTTTTTATGTGCGATTTGTTCAACATCAGCGTAGGCTTCTTTCAGAATTTCCGCCTCTTCAAGTCCAGAATTCTTCAATTCGTCAGTCGTTATATTAACTAAATTTTTGAAGATTGCGTTGTTGAAATTGATAATTCTATCCTCAGACCTATAGTTATGTCTTAGAGTTTTCAATTCTAATATGTTTTCAGGGATCACCTTTTCAATGTTGTTAAGCAGTTGCCAGTCGCCTTGTCTCCAACGATAAATACTTTGTTTTATATCGCCAACAATTAGACTGTGTGAGTTTGCTTGGGCGATACAGTTATCTAATAAGATTTTGAAGTTATCCCATTGTATAGTACTGGTGTCCTGGAACTCATCAATCATAATGTGTTTGAGTTGTGCTCCAATCTTCTCGAAGATAAAAGGTGTGTCAGAACCAACCATTAGCTCCTTCAGTAGCGACTGGGTGTTGCTTAACATGAATCTATTTGACTCTTTGTTTATCTCGTTTACAGTATTGGAAATAGCATTTAAAAGGCGTAGCTGTGATAAGTGTGCTAATGTTAGGCTGATAGACTGGTATTCCTTCCAGTTGTCAAGTCTCGATGATTCAAGTTCTTTTAGTTTTTCGCAGAGGCATGAAGATGCCAAGTTTATGATGATTTCCTTTTCAATTGCAGGACATTTGGAACTTACCCACTTATCAGAACATTCCATACAGGACTGTATGTAAGATGGAGAAGTCTCGTTTGTTAGTTTCCCTTTGGCTCTTTTTTGAAAATAACCATATAACCAGCGAGTGAAAAAAGACGGATGATCAACATTTGCATTGCTAACAATACTTAATATTTCTTGCGCGATGCTGTTCATGTTTTTTTGAAGCAAGTTCTTTCTTTTTCTTAGTTGAGATGTGTATATATTAAAGAATTTCTCATCCCTGAATAACTTTTCAAGTGCTTTCTCGTGTGTTTTATAAAAATCTTTAAAAATGTTATTTCCAAACTTTTTAATCTTATAGATGACATTCCATCCATTGTCTTCTTCTATGTTCTCATCTATATAATCACGAATCCATGTCAATACTTGTTGACCTTTTTCCAAATTTTCGATGAGTTCGTCAACAGCCTTACTTTCTATCTGCTCGTCGTTCAAATCGATTCGTAGGTTGGCTGTGAGATTCAGTTCGTGGGCGAGATTACGAAGAACATGTTGAAAGAATGCATCTATAGTCTGAATCCGAAGGTCATTATATTTATGAATTAGCAATGATAATACAATCTGTGCATTAGACCTAATGGTTATATTTGACAATCCCGTTCGTTGCTTGACTTGCTCCAAATAATCTTTTGATGATGACAGATTATTGGCAATGCCGTATAATTGCGACAAGATTCGCATTTTCATCTCCTGTGTTGCTTTATTTGTAAAAGTAACAGCCAATATCTTTCGATAGTCTTCAGGTTCCTTGATGAGAAGGGAGATGTATTCAACAGCCAAAGTAAAAGTTTTGCCTGAACCAGCTGAGGCCTTATATACGGTAAGAGGTTTATTCATGAGATAGTTATTTCTAATTTTGATTGTAAAGGTAGCCAATAAAATTGAATTATTGAAAAAATGTAGGATTATAAATCGTTTGTCAGTTTGAGTTGCTGTATTTTGAAAGTATGGAGTGAAAGCTCCTTTTTCCTTATCTTTTTATATAATAAGGAATAAAAAAGAAAAAACAAAAAACAAAAAACAATGGAACTTACACATTTGCAAATTTCGGAAATTATTTCGAATTACGCAAGCAGCAGCGAGGGTGTTGAAACCCTTCATTCTTTAATCATGAACTCCCTAATGTAGAGATATTCTGTAAATCCTAACTAATTGTTTGTCAGTGTAATATGTTATTATAAAACCCCCGAAAGACCCATCACGGGCAAAAACGGGGGAAAATCTCAAAAAAAAATCGCTGTAAAGATACAAAAAAAATCTGATATAACACCAACTTTGCCCTTTACAGAGTTTTATATTTTATAAACTTATCGTGAAGGCTTTGTAAAAAGTGAACTTGGATGTATCCATTCCCAACTCCCTCTAATGGAGTTGGCAACTGAGTATACGAATTGCACTCAAAAGAGTAAGCGAGGGACGAAGTCTCTTTTTTTCACCAGAGTGGGAATCGCTCTCATGTTCCTCAAAACCCAACAGAGGTCTGTCTTACGACGGTCAGATAGAGATGCTCAATGGAAGCATTATTCATAAGTTGATGTTCTGTGGTGTGTTCATAAACTCTTCCTCTACATCTTTGATAGGAAGTTTATAAAGGCCATACACAAATCGTCTTGCCAAAATTCTTGAAATTGACAGCCTTCAACGCATATTGTACGACAAATGGAAAAACAGCCTTAAGAACAAAGCTCTGTGTCTGACAGATGCGACTTGCTATGAGGACAACTTGCACTCTCAGACAGATTGCAAGCTGCTTTTAGAGTCCAGGCAATAGCTTCACGACCGGCTCGTTTTTCGAGAGCATACTTATTAGAGCGTGTTCCAAGAAGCAAGTACGATGATGTTTCCAAGCCAGACTTGTTTATTCCAAGTAACGTAATGTGCTTAGCGAAAGGGTGCTACTCTTTTTCGGCATCCATATGGCAAATGCTGTCATCCTTGATACAAAGCTTATGTCACAAAACACGAAAAAAATGTTTAACGAAAGTCAAGGTAATTTTAAGATTCCATAGTCAGTTATGGAAGGGGTAAGTGTATCCATACATCTTTTTATTTCAGATTATGAGTGAAAAGTACATCATGTTCTTTTCTAAGAACCTTTTCAAGGCAGAGTACATGACATTTGACTACCTATGAGGATTTACAAAAGAGAATTAGCTAAAATTTCTTATATAGGTATAATGCATATTTGTGTACTCTGGCAACTTATTTTTTTGGTGGTTTCGAGGAATTATTATATCTTTGCATACTCATAGAAACAAGGAAATTACAAAGTTAGATATATGGCAAAGAAATTCAGCGAACACAATGGCTTGAATTTGGTAGCGACCAACAATAACGTGTTGGCAGAGTGGATGAAGAACGACATCTTCCACAAGAGTATCGAAGAGCGTGAGGGACAACCGCAGTTCATCTTTTTTGAAGGACCACCTTCGGCAAACGGGCATCCCGGTATTCACCATGTATTGGCACGTTCCATCAAGGATACTTTCAACCGCTACAAGACTATGCAGGGCTTTCAAGTTCACCGAAAGGCTGGGTGGGACACACATGGACTACCCGTAGAATTGGGGGTGGAGAAAGAATTGGGCATCACCAAGAAAGATATTGACAACCAACAGTCGGAGAAATACATCTCTACAGAGGAATACAACCATCGCTGTCGGGAGAACGTCATGAAGTTTACTGCGGAATGGCGCCAACTTACAGAGAGGATGGGATACTTCGTTGATTTGGATCATCCCTACATTACTTATGACAACAAGTATATAGAAACCTTGTGGTGGCTGCTCAAACAGCTTTACAACAAGGGGTTGCTCTATAAGGGCTACACCATACAACCTTATTCACCGGCTGCCGGGACGGGGCTTTCAAGTCATGAACTCAATCAGCCGGGTTGCTATCGTGATGTGAAAGATACGACCGTTACGGCACAGTTTGCTATCCGTGAAGTTGATTGGCAGACGCTTATTACAAAGAAAGGCATCGCCACCAACGCATGGGGAAAACCATCGCTCGTGGCATGGACTACCACGCCTTGGACTCTTCCGTCGAATGTGGCACTTTGCGTAGGACCAAAAATCGACTATGTGGTTATCGAAACCTATAACCCTTACACCGCAACGAAAGCTACCATCGTGATGGCAGAAAGCCGGGTGGCAGCCTATCTCAAATCGGAAGGTGAGATTTCCGATGGTGGCGACTTGCCGGAATATCAGCACGGCGACAAGTATGTGCCTTATCGGGTGATAGGAAAGCTCAAAGGTACCGACCTTGAGGGTATTCACTACCAACAGTTGATGCAGTGGATCAAACCTGTTGAGAAGGTGGGCGAGTCCGCACCTAAGTTCGTTAATGACTATGCTGCGACTCATTCCGACAAGGTTTTCAGCAGCGAAGATGGCAGAGACCGCTTTGTAGAAATGGAAAGTGAGGCTTTTCGTGTCATACTCGGCGACTATGTAACGACGGAAGACGGTACGGGTATCGTACATATTGCGCCTACTTTCGGTGCCGACGATGCCAAAGTGGCAAAGGATGCCAATATTCCGTGTCTCTATCTGATTTCCAAGAAAGGTGAAACACGCCCAATGGTTGATCTACAGGGCAAGTATTATAACATCGAGGAGTTGGATGCCAACTTCGTAAAGACTTGTGTGAATGAAGTTGCCTACGGTCGTCATGCAGGCGATTATGTGAAGAACGCTTACGATCCGAAGTTTAATTTGGATGGGGTATGGGACAAGAAAGCAACAGAAAAATCGGAAGACCTCAACATCATCCTTTGTCTTGAAATGAAACAGGAGGGTACGGCCTTCGTTATTCAGAAACACGTTCACAATTATCCCCACTGCTGGCGTACTGACAAGCCCGTGCTTTATTATCCTTTGGATAGTTGGTTCATCAAGGATACGGCAGCAAAGGCACGAATGGTGGAACTGAACAAGACTATCAATTGGCAACCAGAATCTACCGGTACTGGACGTTTCGGCAACTGGTTAGAAAATCTCAACGACTGGAACCTGAGCCGTTCACGATTCTGGGGAACGCCGCTGCCGATATGGCGCGATGACCAGCGCAATGAAAAATGTATCGGATCGGTAGAAGAACTCTATGAAGAGATAGATAAATCGGTGGCTGCGGGCGTGATGAAGTCAAATCCTCTCAAAGAGCGTGGCTTTATTGTGGGCGACTACAGTCAGGAAAACTACGATCGCATCGACCTGCATCGTCCGTATGTGGACGAAATTCTGCTGGTCAATGACAACGGAGAAGCAATGCACCGTGAGGATGATCTTATCGACGTTTGGTTCGACAGTGGTTCCATGCCCTATGCACAACTCCACTATCCGTTTGAAGGCGAAATTGCTGAGGAGGGGTTAAGGGAGACGGGAATGAGCGAAGCCGAATATCGCAACCAACTTGTTCATTCCACTTACAAGGGAACGGCAGTACCACCTGCATTCTACCCAGCAGACTTTATCAATGAGGGAGTAGATCAGACGCGCGGATGGTTCTTCACGCTCCATGCCATCGCAACTATGGTTTTCGACTCTGTGGCATTCAAGAATGTCATTTCCACAGGACTTGTGCTGGACGCCAAAGGCAACAAGATGAGCAAGCATGTGGGCAATGTAACCAATCCGTTCGAGATGATGGAGAAGTACGGTGCAGATCCTGTGCGCTTCTACATGATGACTAACAGCGAGCCTTGGGACAACCTCAAGTTCGATCCGGAAGGAGTGGACGAGTGTCGGCGCAAGTTCTTCGGCACCTTATATAATACTTACAGCTTCTTTGCCCTCTATGCCAATGTGGACAATTACGAAGCACCAGCATTGGAAGACGGGAAATCAGTGTTAGGCGAAGCAGCAACTGAGATTGACCGATGGATAATCTCTAAACTCAATTCGCTTGTGAAAGGCGTAACCGCCGAATTGGAAGGCTACGATCCCACCAGGGCTGGCAGACTTATTGATGCCTTTGTGAACGATGACCTTAGCAACTGGTATGTCCGTTTGAACCGCAAACGTTTTTGGGGTAAGGAAATGAGTGCCGACAAGAAGAGTGCCTACGATTCGCTCTACCAATGTCTGATGACTGTTGCTAAGCTGATGGCACCGTTTGCACCTTTCTATGCCGATGAACTCTATCATGATTTGGGCGGGAAAATGGAGAGCGTACATTTAGACAAGTGGTGTGTTGCCGACGAAACAGCCATCGACCTCGATTTGGAGGCACGCATGGGAATGGCACAGAAAATCACGTCGATGGTGCTTGCATTGCGCCGAAAGGTGAACATCAAGGTGCGTCAGCCACTTGCACAGATTATGATACCTGCTGTTGACGACAAACAAAAGCAGCACATACATGCCGTTGCTGACCTTATCCGGAACGAAGTGAACGTGAAAGAACTCAATTTTGTGGAAGGACAAGGCGTGCTGGTAAAGAAAGTGAAGTGCAACTTCCGCGTAATGGGTAAGAAATATGGCAAGCTGATGAAAGATGTTGCCGCTCGCATGAACGCACTTACGCAAGAGGAAATCGCACAGTTTGAGGATACCGGCAAGTTTTCTTTTGATCTATCAGGCGAGGCAATAACCGTGGATGTGACCGATGTGGAAATCATCTCTGAAGACATTCCCGGATGGTTGGTCAGCAATGAGGGCAATCTAACAGTTGCACTGGAGGTAGAACTCACTGACGAATTGCGCAAGGAGGGCATGGCGCGTGAACTGATCAATCGCATTCAGAACATCCGCAAGGAGACTGGTTTTGAGATAACCGACCGCATCATCGTCACGCTTGCACCGAACGAAGAAATCGACGGAGCAGTTGAAGCATTCGGCGAGTTGATAAAAACACAGGTCTTGGCAAATGAAATTGTTATTGCCGACAACAATGGATCCGAGATTGACTTCGATACATTCAAACTTAACATACAAGTAAAAAAAGCATAAAAGCCAAAAAGTGAGCTGAACGTCAAGTCATGACGACTTGTCGTTCAGCAATCACTTTTGAGATAAGCGACTGTATTTAAATTATTAATAACCTAACACTTTAATTTCTATGGAAACAAAAAAGCGTTATAGCGATGAAGAACTTGAAGAGTTCCGCATCATAGTCAATGAAAGATTAGAAGTGGCAAAGTCGGATTATGAAGAGACCATGAAGGTACTCATGAATAAGAATACAAATGACATTGACGACACTTCGCCAACCTACAAGGCATTGGAGGAAGGTAGTTCTAACCAAACAAAGGAGGAATTGGTGCAGATGGCACAGCGGCAGCAGAAATTCATCCAAGGATTGCAGGCTGCGTTGATGCGTATTGATAATAAAACCTACGGAATAGACCGCATAACCGGTGACCTGATACCGAAGGAAAGATTGCGGGTTGTGCCACATGCTACATTAAGTGTTGCGTCAAAGCAAGCCAATAAAGATCATTAGGATGGTTATAATTATAAGGACTATGTTACAATAGTTTCTGTACTTTAGATAATGAGTAGAAGAAATAAAACAATTATTACTTGCTTAGTAATCATTCTGCTTTTAGTTATCGATCAGATAATAAAGATAACTGTTAAACTCAATATGAACCTTGGGGAATCAATTGAAATATTCGATTGGTTTCACATAGAATTTATTGAGAACGCAGGGATGGCTTTTGGCATGGAACTTGGGAGTAAGCTGTTTCTAACTCTTTTTCGGATACTGGCAATTTTCGGTCTGACATGGTATATCTGGAAAAAGATAAAGACAGGGGCACGCTTAGGCTATATCATTATACTTTGTATGATTTTTGCAGGAGCAGCTGGCAATGTTGTTGATTCTTTGTTTTATGGAGAGATATTCTCAACATCACATCCATATTACATGAATCTTCCTCCTGCACATTTAGTTCCTTGGGGTGAAGGTTATTCGTCCATGTTAATGGGAAAAGTAGTAGATATGTTTTATTTCCCAATATTTCGTGGCTCATTCCCAGAATGGCTTCCTATTTGGGGAGGAGAAGATTTTTTATTTTTCTCTGCTATCTTCAATTTCGCAGATGCTTGTATCAGCGTAGGTTTTTTCATACTTCTTCTTTTCTATCGTAAAGATTTCAATGGATACATACCCCATGTTGATGAAATTCAAGAAACGAAGAGTTCAATAGCTGAAAATTAAACTAATATGGCAAATTTGAAGAATGTCTTGTCAGCTTCTGTTTTGATACTGATATTTCTATTAGTGTCATGTAAGCCGACTATCCCTTCGGAATATATTCAGCCGGCAGATTTGGAGGACATTCTATATGACTATCATATTGCAATGTCTATAGCCATGCAGAAAGGAAATACCCCTTCAGAACAGAAGACATATAAAATGGCTGTTTTGAAAAAACATGGGGTTACAGAACAAGACTTTGAGCATTCATTGCAGTATTATTTGCGTCATACCGAAAAACTTCATAAAATTTATGAGAACTTATCCTTGAGATTAGAAGCAGAAGCACGTACTCAAGGTATTTCTGAGAATGATCTCAATCAATTTGGTAGCTCGATGGTTCAGGGGGATACCGCTGATGTTTGGAACAAATCGAAATCAATGGTATTATCTCCTTTTGCCCCTCGCAATTATGAACCATTCGTTATTGAAGCTGACACTTCATTCCATAAAGGGGATAGACTTTTAATGAATTTCAATTCAAAATTTATTATCCAAGATGGTGTTCGTGATGCTGTATTTGTTGTAACTGTTGTTTTTAAAAACGATAGTATCTCATCTCAAAGTTTCCATATAAGTTCAGATTCCTATCAGTCATTTAATCTTCTGAATGATGGCAATTCTGAAATAAAGTCGGTTCGTGGTTATTTTTTAATGCCTAAGCCAGAACAGATTACTTCAACATTTAAATTGTTGATTCTCACAAATATACATCTAATAAAGATGCATATAAACAAAAGTGAGCAGAATAATTCTGATTCACTTTCTAATAATGAGTCGATTAGAACTGTTGGAGGAAGCCCAGTTAAGAAGAACCTGAAGTTATCCCCGAGTGATACAAGTATGAAATTGCAACAACCTTTGCATAAAGCGATGAAGGCACGGCATATAAATGAAAGGGCATTGCCATGAATCGTTATGCAGCAAATCGTGTCGTTGTAGGGTCAAAGTTTTTTTTGCCGGGAGTTGTAGAAGTATGTAATGAATCTGTAACAGCCTATTATCAGTTGACTGAAGAGTTGGCTAAAACCAAATGGTTGGTTGGAACTATTCATGTTTCGAAAGAAAATGAAAACTTGCGCGCTTACTGGAATAATCTTCTTTTAGTATAAATGCTAATCCTGTTATAACTTACAACTGACATGAATTTTTTTTTAGGACTATTTTTAACAGTATTGTCTTTTGGCTCTCCGGTTCACATACCAGTAGAACTTGCGGGTAATTTTGGCGAACCCCGTCCTAATCATTTTCATGGAGGTATTGATGTTAAAACAAACAGAGGTGTCAATTTGGGAATTTATTCCATTGCGGATGGCTATGTTTCAAGGGCTATCATTCAAAAATATGGCTTTGGCTATGCTCTTGTTATTGCTCATCCCAACGGATATTCAAGTGTTTATGTTCATTTGAATCGTTTTGCACCACAAATTGAAGCTTCTGTCAAACAGTGGCAATATATGAATCGTCAGTTTGCTGCTGATATAACTTTTAACCCAGGTCAGATACCTGTTCGTAAGGGTCAGTTCATTGCTCTAAGTGGTAATACTGGATCTTCACAAGCTCCGCATCTTCACATGGAATTACATCAAACTAAAACTGGTTTATTAATGGATCCACTGAATGTGGTGGGCCATGTGTTGAAAGATAAGACTGCGCCGACTATTTATTCATTCAAGAGTTACCCCCAACGAGGAGAAGGTATTTTCCAACACAGTCAAGAGTCTCGTGTATATGGATTTTCAAAACAAGTATTTAAGGCCTGGGGTAAAGTAGGTTTTGGGATTTTTGCGCATGACAATATGGATTCTGTTTATAATAACTACGGTGTTCGTTATACCGAACTTTATTGTGATGGACATTTGATTTTTTCAAGTGATGTTAACGGTATTCCTGCAAATGCGCATCCGATGATTAATAACTGGGGTGATTATGAACATTACCTTCATAGTCGCATATGGTTCTTAAAATCTTTTATAGAGCCCTTTAATAAGCTGCCAATACTGAAAAGCGATAAAAGTAGAGGAATAGTCACTTTCAACCAGATTCGAGATTATCATTTGAAATATATTGTAAAAGATTATTTTGGCAATAAAAGCGAAAGAGAATTTGTTGTTCGTGGAGAGCCAGAGATGATTGTCAGACAACCAGTCCAGAAAAGTTCTTATGCTTTGATTGTCGGACATGAAAATAAAATCATGTTTGACGGGGTGAAGCTGGAAGTGGGAGACAGCTCTCTCTCTAAAAACTACCTTCTTCAACCTAAAACTTTAAATATTCCCAATGCAGTCTCGTTAGGTTATTGTTTTTCACCTACGCCATTGGCTCTTTTGGGTAATGCAACCATATATATAAAGGTACGGAACAATGTCCAAGACCCCTCTAAATTGTTCATCGCCTCACGTCAGGATTTAAAGAATGGTCAATCCATTGTACGTTATTGTGGAGGAGAATTGAAAGACGGATGGCTCATAGGGAAAATCCGTGATTTAAATAAAATCTATTATGCCTATTATGATAATACACCGCCGTTAATTTTGAGTAAGAGCCTTCATCCTCATAATATTGCTTTTATTTTATCTGATGATGGGAGTAATATATATAAATACGAAGGTTACATTGACGGGAAATTCGTATTATTTACCTATGGTAAAAACAAAGACCTGATAAGTTGTAATCTGTCAGAAACACCCATTAAGCCAACTGGAGCCCAACGACTTCTCCGAATTATAGTTACGGATAATAGGGGAAATTCGAATAAATTTGAATCAAGAATAATATATTGATAAAGTATTAATTTTAAATTATAAAATATGAAGAAACAATTATTGACAGTGCTTCTTGCCACATCATTTGTAGCTGCAGAAGCGTGTACAAATTTTATTGCTACTAAGGGAGCAACAAAAGATGGATCGGTATTTGTGACATACAGTGCCGATGATTATGGTTTGTTTATGAAACTGGTTCACTTTCCTGCTGGTACTCATGCTAAAGGTGAAAAGCGTGAGATTATTGATTATGACTCTGGTGAAAGTCATGGATTTATTGACGAGGCTCCGGTCACTTACAATGTTATTGGTAATATCAACGAATATCAGGTTAGTATTGGTGAGACCACGTATGGTGGACGTGAGGAGATGATAGATAAGAATGGAATTATTGATTATGGATCTTTGATGTACCTTGGACTTCAGAGAAGTAAGACTGCTCGCGAAGCTATCAAAGTTATGACCGAATTAGTTGATAAATATGGTTATAACTCAAGCGGTGAGAGCTTTACCATTGCTGATCCCAATGAAGTGTGGATTATGGAAATGATGGGTTGTGGTGGCGATGCTAAACAGAAAGTTGTTTGGGTGGCTGTTCGCATCCCTGATGGTATGATATCGGGCCATGCTAATCAGGCTCGAATCGGCCAGTTCTCGACTTATAACACAGAGGTTATCACTTCTAAAAATTGTATAAAGTTTGCTCGCTCAAAGGGATGGTTCACAGGCACGGATAAGGAATTCAATTGGAAGATGGCTTATGATGCTCCTGATTTTGGTGGCCGTCGTTTTTGTGAAGCTCGTGTATGGAGTTACTTCAATCACTTTACAGATATGTCAAAGTGGCTGCCGTGGGCACTTGGAAAGGACCCTAATGCAGAGGATATGCCGCTATGGGTTTCTCCCAATAAGAAAATTGAAGTGAGCGACATGCAGAATAGTATGCGCGATCATTATGAGGGAACCGCTTTAAGCATGAATGAAGACCTTGGCCAGGGCAACTGGGATATGCCATACAGGCCTACACCATTGCAATTTGAATACAATGGAAAGAAATATTTTACAGAGCGTCCAGCCTCTACTCAGCAGAGTGCATTCTCTTATGTTTGTCAGCTACGTTCCTGGTTACCACGTGAGATTGGAGGTATTATTTGGTTTGCCAACGATGATGGCAATATGTCGCCTTATGTTCCAGTGTATTGTAGTTCAACAGTACAGCCAGAATGCTTCAATACACCTGGAGCAGACGCTGTAACCTTCTCAAATAAAAATGCTTTCTGGGTATGCAATTGGGTTAGCAACATGGTTTACCCACGTTATTCGCAAATGTTTCCCTCTTTGAAAGAGGTACGAGATTCCTTGGACAACTCTTATTTTGCAAACCAGATGAAGGTTGAAGCAAAGGCACAGGAAATATATAAGAGTAACAAGGCTGCTGCGGTTAAGTATCTCAATGATTATTCTATTACAAAGGGTGAAGAGATGATCAATAGGTGGAATAAGCTTGCTTACTATCTTATTGTCAAGTACAATGATATGGCTGTTAAGCCAGAAAAGGATGGTAAATTTGAGCTTACTCCAAGCGGTTTCGCAGCAAGACCACAGCGTCCGGGAATGAGTCAGAATGCTCGTAAGGCTTTGGCTGAACAGACTGGCGAACGGTTTGTTATGCCTTCTGAATAACAGTATGAGAGTTTTCCATAATTAATGGAAAAGTAAAATTCTGCATAATGGATATCTGGAGCTTTTCACCTTCCAAATCGCCATTACGCCTCAAATGATAAAATAAAAGACCGTTTCAAAACTCTTTCCAGGTTATGAAACGGTTTCTTATTATCGATGGAGAGTGGCTTGCAAATACGTCAGCCGCCTGGCATCATCGTTTTAATAGACTTTCTCCCCATTATATTATAGACCTAAGCCTTTCACTGCTTCCTTAGCTGCATCATTGATGGCCTTATTTGCCTTTTTACCAGCTTTGTTTGAGGCATCATTGAGTTTCTTTGTAGCTTCATCTTTTGCCTCATTTACCTTTTCCTGAGCGTTCTTCTGAACTTTTGCTTGTGCGCTCTTCACAGCCTCCTTAGCATCTTCGGCCTTCTCTGCACCATTTTCCATTCCCTCTTTTGCATTGTTAAGTGCAGCCTCACCAGCATCCTTAACGTTTTCTGCAGCATTTGTCAAACCGCTTAAAAGTGCATCAGGACTTGCTGCAGATACAGCCGTCACTGCGCTGTTGAGTGCGTTTGAGATTGTTGAATTGCCTGCATTGGCAACAACTTTCTTTAATCCTTCTGCGTTTGATTTGAGCCATTCCTGAAGTTTTGTCAAATATTCTTTTGCCTTCTCAGGATTGTTCTTTGCCATTTCTACTGCCTTTGCCTTAGCACCTTCGATGGTTGCAGCAATGCCACTTGCATCATTAGCACCAAGTTTTTCAGCCAATTGACTGGTAAGAGCTTTGACGTCTTCTGGAATATCTGCAGCAACAACCTTAGTTGAGTCTGTTGACATTTCTGTAGAGTCGGCTTCAGCATTTGCCGATGGTTGGGTCTTGTTTCCACAACTTGCAAAAGTCATAGCTACTACGACTGTTGCCAATAAAAATAATTTTTTCATAATCTTTCTCTATTAATTAATAGTCAAGTCAAAGTTAAAGAAATATTTTTATGTTAAAGCATTTATTTGTAAGTTTTAACATAAAGCTCTAAAGCAGCCAAAGGAGAATAAGAGAGGTTGGAACGTAAACAGTTGGGAATGAGCAGATTTGCACAAAGTTACCAAATCGGCATAAAGCAAGCGAGTGAGGAATATTGAAGTAGTTCAGTTACTAAATCGTGAGCCACAGTTACCTATGCAAAGCAGGTAACAATGCGGAA
>QWBY01000082.1_pt1 | contig 73830 bp, 100 predicted proteins | sample 1972471 | NCBI WGS metagenome assembly QWBY01 (sample SAMN09866722, study PRJNA288562) | Human gut metagenome isolate term6_stool, whole genome shotgun sequencing...
TTTTCGCCTTTATTTTATGCAAAAAAAGAACCAAATCATAATGATTCGGTTCTACAGAGATTAGATTCAATTTGTCAATGTCTTAACTTAATGACATTGGCTAATTAAACCAGTTCTCTTTACTTGATCTTTGTTATTTTGATCTTATTCACCAAAGTTTTCCCAAGGCATTACGTCAACAGCCGGTTGATCAACTAACTCTTGCAATTCCTTTGGCAAAAATTCCTTCTTCACAATCACATCGTAAACATATTGTTCAAACCAAGCTTGACTCATTTCGTAGAAGCCCTTGTGACCAAACTTGTCGCCCCATGAGTTTTCAACCTTCCACTTACGGATATGACCGTTGTCTTCATCAACACCGACTAAAGTCATATCGTGAGTAGCAAAGCCCTCACCAGTATTCAAACGATCAGCCTTGCTCATTTGCGTATCAACGTCAAATAATTGGTCAGTCTTGTACAATTCAGTATCCAAAAAGCCAGTTTTTCTTTCCATTTGCTTCAAGACATCGTTACCAAAGCTAACTGCTTCACCTGACTTAAGTTGAGCTACTGCAGCTTGAGCTAAGTATTCAATTGGCACATTCAAGTATTTGACTTGATCGCCGCCAGCCACATTGTCATAAAGTGGCAAGTGGTAAACCTTGTTATATTCATGGTTAGGAATGTTGGACAAAGCAACATAATCATCGAAGTTGAAGTCCTTAAAGTATTTTTGAACAAATGCTTGTGGAGTCAAATCACGCTCCAAATGGTACTTCTTATCATCATCACGGTATTCCAAATCAAATTTCTTTGGTGGTTCACCCAAGGCAACTGATACCATGCGATAAATTTCGTTCAAGAATTCCTTCTTGGTCTTTTCTGCTTCATCCCTCTTGCCTTCATTAACTAATTTACGCAAAACAAGAGCGTCTTTTCTCTCCTTACGAGCTAAGTTTTCGGCTAAAGCAGTAGTGTTATTAGTATTAAAGCTTTCTGGCATTGCATATGAAGGTACCACGCCATACTTTTTAACTAAATTAATGGCCATGGTCCAAAGGCCACCATCTTCACCGGCAAACTCAAGCCATGCTTGAACATGACGATCAGTTAAAGGTTTATCTGCCAAACGAATAATTGCATTGTAAAAAGCGTTAGCACGTTCAATCTTGTCCCAGAAGAAATTATAAGCTTGTGAGAACGTAAAATCCTTGACCTTGTTTTCCTTGCCAAAGTAGTGGCGCAAAACATTCAAAGTAGTGAATTCCCAGCAACGACCAGAATGCTTCTGATCAGTTACACCGCCAATATCAAGTTCAGTTGAAAAGACATGGTTAAGTCGTTCTGATACGCGGTCATTAAATGAAGCTTCAAGCAAACCACTACGACGAGCAGCACGAGAAGCTACTTTATTCTCAGGATTAGAATTAAAGCTTTCAGAAAAGCCTTCAATTTCTTGTTGTGAAATAACTGTCATGATATACCTCGTTAATTCTTATCTTTTAATTTTTTTATCAATCTTTTCTTATATAATACTATTTTCTAGCTTTTTTGTCATTAAGAAAAAGCCCTAGTTTTTTTGACAACTAGGGCTTTTAATAAAATTAATGATCAATTAAAGGTTTATACCTGACAAAACTTCTTGCATCTTGTCTGCTGAGTTAATCATCTTAGCATGCTCAGTATCGGAAAGCTTAGTTTCAATTACCTTTTCGATCCCTTCACCGTTAATAACGGTTGGGGTACCTAAGTAAAGATCATGCTTAATACCGTATTCACCATTAATCGGAGCTGAAAGTGGCAAACAAATTGCACGATTGTCCAAAATAGCTGAGACAATTTGAGTAAGCATCATTGCAACACCGTAGAATGTAGCACCTTTGTTGGCAATGATCTTGCCACCCTTCTTACGCACATCGGTCTCAATTTCTGCTAGAACATCATCGTTGATTTCTGAGTAATCACGGAGTGCCTTACCTGCAACTGTTGATTCATCAAAGTTTTCAAAACTAGTATCACCGTGTTCACCAAGAACCATTGAGTTAACCTTAGCAACTGGGACATTCAAACGCTTTGAAAGTTCAACACGAAGACGCATTGAATCAAGTGAAGTACCAGTACCAATTACACGGTTCTTAGGGAAACCAGACAACTTTTGGGTCAAAGTCGTCAAAATGTCAACTGGGTTTGCGGAAACAACAAAGACACCATTAAATCCTGATTCAACTACTGGCTTGACAATACTTTCCAAAATCTTAACGTTCTTGTTAACCAAGTCAAGTCTAGTTTCACCTGGCTTACGAGGAACACCAGCAGTGATCACACAAACGTCAGCATCTTTAGCATCACTATAATCGGCTGCAGGATGAATATTGGTTTGACCCATAAATGGCGTAATATCTTCAAGGTCCATTGAATCACCAACAGGACGATCCTTAGCTACATCAAAAATTGCTAATTCATCAACAATTGTATTTTGCAATAAGTCATTTGCAAAAGTTGAACCAACAGCACCATCACCAACAAGAAATACTTTTCTACTCATAAGTTAAATTAGTCCTTTCAAATGTTTATTAACTGTTTTTTTATCTACATCACTTATTATACACTAAGCGCTTTCATTAGACACGATTTATTCTTCAATTATTAAAATGCCATTTCTTAAGCAGCGCCAGAAAGGCACTATAGTGTTATTAATTTTCATCAAAAAAGAGTAGTCATCACAACTACTCTTTTTACATCATCTATTTTAGATTATTTGTTTTCACGGACATATTTAGTCATCTGAATACCAGCTTGACGACCAAAAATAACTGTTTCAGCGATTGAGTTACCACCAATACGGTTGTTACCGTGGAGACCGCCAGATACTTCACCAGCAGCATAAAGGCCATTAATCACATTACCATTAGTATCAAGTACTTCAGTATTAGTATCAATGTGAATACCACCCATTGTATAGTGGACAGCTGGGTGAATATGAATAGCAAAGTATGGGCCACGATCAAGTTGACGATCTATACCTGTCGTTCTGCCAAATTTCTTATCCTTGCCAGTTTCGACAGCCTTATTCCAGTGGTTAATCGTTTCATTCAAATTGTCGGCATTAACGCCAATCTTTTCAGCTAAATCAGCCAATGAATCGCCATGTTCAACCAAACCAATATGATCATAAAATTCAACTGCAGCGAAGTGAGCACGTACGCCTGAATCAAAGATTAAGTAAGCACCATCTTCATGCAAGTCAGTAATAGCGTTTGACACAATCTTGCGTGTACTCAATTCATTAACAAAACGTTCGCCGGCCTTGTTAACCAAAATTGCACCTTCACCGCGCAAACCTTCACCGATTAAGTAAACGTGTGGATTATCAGTATCTGCAGTTGGGTGAACTTGAATAAAGTTCATTTGCATCAATTGTGCGCCAATATTTTCAGCCAACTTCAAGCCATCACCAGTTGCACCAGGTTGGTTCGTAGTCTTGTAATCAACTAAGTCGGGACGATACTTCTTGATAATGTCCTTTGAAGCACCAAAACCACCAGTAGCTAACAGCACAGACTTAGCTTTAATGGTCTTAACACCATCGCCAGTTTCAACTTCAACGCCATTAATCTTGCCGCTTTTATCTTGCAATAATTTGCTTACTTTAGCACCAGTAAAGATATCTACGCCAGCCTTTTTAACCTGAGTAGTCAAACGTGAAGTCAAATAAAAGCCTACTGGTTCCATTGAGCCTGGACGATGAGCTCTCTTTTTGCTCATCCCACCTGTAATAGTTAAATCAGTTAAGTTAACACCGTACTTCATGAGCCAACTAATTGCTAAAGCTGAGTGATTAACAAAGTATTTAAGCATGGCACGGTCATTTAACAAACCGCCACCCTTTAAGGTTTCTTCATAGAAATCACGATTATTATCAATGATTCCTTCATCGAGTTGGACCAATGATTCTGAGGCATTCATCCCACTTGAAGCACGACTAGTGTTACCACCAGTTTTTTCATTTTTTTCCAAAATAACTACATTCAAACCTAATTCACGAGCCTGAAGTGCAGCTGTTAATCCAGTACCACCTGAACCAACAATAATTGCATCATATTTATTCTTTAATTCTTTAATATTTGGCATATTGCATTCCCTTATTCTTCTGGAGTGGATTGATCAACATTAGTCATTTGCATATAGTCCATCCATTCATCATATTGCTCTTCTGTAACTTTGCCACTCTTCAAGGCAGCTTCTCTTAAAGTAGTGCCTTCTTTATCAGCAGTTTGCGCAATCTTAGCAGCAGCATGATAGCCAATATGTGGCGACAAGGCAGTAACGGTCATTAATGAATTCTCAAGTAATTCATCCATTCTTTCTTCATTAACCGTTAAGCCATGAATCATTTTATCAGCAAAACCAGTAATTGTACCAGTTAAAATATCACAACTATCTAAGAATGATGCAATGATGACTGTCTTGAAGACGTTCATTTCAAAATTACCTTGACTAGAAGCAAAGGTAATGGTGGTGTCATTACCAAATACTTTAGCAGCAGCCATTGTTACAGCCTCTGCCTGAGTTGGGTTAACTTTACCTGGCATAATACTTGAACCTGGCTCATTTGCTGGAATATTTAATTCATGGTAGCCCGCTCTCGGACCTGAAGCAAGTAAACGAATATCTTGCGCAATCTTAAACATATCAGCAGCCAATGTTTTAAGGGCACCATGAACTACATCAAGACCTGAATGGTGAGCTAAGCCCCAGAATTTATTAGTTTTAACTTCAAATTTATGACCATAGACTTCTGATAATTTACCAGCAATTTTTTCGGTCATTCCCGGTGCTGCATTCAAGCCAGTCCCTACAGCAGTCCCACCAATAGCTAATTCGTAGAGAGTTGGCTTCAATTCACGAATATATGATAAGTCATGTTTAAGAGCAGAAATATAGCCAGATAATTCTTGACCAAAAGTCAAAGGCGTTGCGTCTTGTAAGTGGGTTCGACCAACTTTAACAGTCTTCCAATATTTCTTTTCTTTAACAACTAATTCATCAATTAAGTGTTGAATTGCTGGTTCCAACTTGTCCAATGCTTCAACGGCAACAATATTCATTGCAGTTGGATAAGTATCATTAGATGATTGACCACGGTTAACATCATCATTAGGCAAAATATCTAAACCTGGGTGCAATTTATTAGCCAAGTTAGCTACAACTTCGTTAACGTTCATGTTGCTTTGAGTACCTGAACCGGTTTGCAAAACATGAAGTGGGAAGTCCTTACGCAAGTCAGTATCGCTTAAAGCTAGCAAATGATCAATTGCATCTTCAATTGCTTCGCCTTTTTCTTTTGGTTCATCGCCAACTTCAACGTTACTTTCTGCAGCTGCCTTCTTTAAGTGTAAAAATGCTCGAATAATTTGCAATGGCATCAATTCACCACTTGGGAAGTTATTGCGGCTTCTTTCAGTTTGAGGGCCCCATAAAGCATTTTTAGGGATCTTAACTGGACCAATAGTGTCACTTTCAACACGGTATTCTTCTTCGCTCATATTATATTCCTCCTTATTAAGCTCTATAAGGTTTGCGTTAATTATCAATCACCATTTATAATACCTGTAAAGGCTTTCTTTTTCAATTTCATTCCAAAAAAAGACCCAGGATTTTTCCTGGATCATAGTTTTATCTAGACTGGTGATTCATTCTTTTAGCAAAGAAGTCACCAATGATTTGAACGATAAAAATCAAAATAATTACTAATACAGTAGCTACTAAAGTAACATCATTATTGAATCGGTTATAACCGTATGAAATAGCGGTATTACCTAAACCACCGGCACCTACAGCACCAGCCATTGCAGTCAAACCAATCAAAGAAATAATCGTCACCGTCGAAACACGAATCAGTTCTGAGCGAGATTCTCTTAAATAAACATCAAAGACAATATCACGCGCAGTTGAGCCCAAACTTTCTGCGGCTTCAACCTTACCTGGGTCAACACTTTCTAAAGCAACTTGCACCTGACGAGCATAAAATGGAAATACGCCTAAAGTTAATGGTACTAAGGCTGCCTTCATTCCGATCTGTGTACCTACAATTTTTTGAGTAACTGGTGCAACAAAGGCAAGCAGGATAATGAACGGAATCGCTCTGAAGATTGAAACTAGCTTATCTGAGAAATTGTACCAGAATTTATTGGGCCGAATCCCGCCATCCTTAGTTAAAACTAAAATCACGCCAAAGATAATACCAAGAATGCCACCAAAGATAGCTGACCAAAAAGTCATAAATAAGGTCTGAAAAATACTAGTGCCCCAGCCAAGTTGAACAACATTGGGTAAATATTTACTTAAGAAACTAATCATGATATACATTCCCCTTTTCATCTAAACGTGTAAATGTCACATTTTGCTTAGCCAAAAATTCTTGTGTTTGCTTTTGCTTAGCTGGATCGCCTTTCACCAATACCACCAAAGTACCAATTGGCTCTTCATTCAAAAGTTCAACATTCCCATAAAGCATTGAAACTTCTACGCCAATTTGCTTATACAATTCAATAATGATTGATTTAGTCACATTAGCTACGCTGTAAACTAATTGATAAATTGCTTCATTTTTGCCAAGCTTATCAAGCGCCAATGAATTCAAAGTAGAAATCGCTTCAAGTGATCCACCAACAAACTTCTTGGTTAAATCCTGCTTAGGATGTAAGAAGACATCTCGCAAACTGCCGTCTTCAATCACATTGCCGTGTTCCATGACGGCGACCTTAGTGGCAATCTTCTTAACAGCATCCATTTCGTGCGTGATTAAGATGACCGTTAAGTGGAACTTTTTGTTCAAACGCTTAAGCAGGTCCAAGATTTGTTGCGTATTTTGTGGGTCCAAGGCACTGGTTGCTTCATCAGAGATCAAAATATCTGGATTATTAGCCAAAGCTCTAGCAATCGCTACTCTTTGTTGTTGCCCACCAGATAATTCAGCTGGATAAAAGTCAGCCTTATCTTTTAAGTCAACCAGATCAAGCAATTCCAATGACCGTTTTTCTAATTCCTCATCACTCAACTTTTCATGTTTTAAGGCAAAGGCTACATTTTCTAATACAGTCGTTTCATTTAATAGGTTAAAACCCTGGAAGATCATTCCGATGTTTCTGCGCTTTAATTGCAATTCTTTATTAGAAATCACCTGCTTGCCATCTTTAAGAAATTCAGTGCCATCAACGGTAATACTACCGGCAGTTGGTTTTTGTAAAAGATTGACCGTTCTAACTAAAGTTGACTTGCCGGCACCAGAGAAGCCTACAATTCCATAAATGTCGCCTTTTTCAATGGAAAGAGAAACATTATTCACTGCTTTAACTCGTTCGCCCTTCTTCTGAGGGAAGGCCACTTCTACATTTTTCAATTCAACAATACTCATTTTTGATCCTCCTTACTTCAACTTAACGTCCCAGGCTGCAATTTGCGTATTGCCATAGTATTCCTTAGTTAGCTTCTTAGTTTCTGCAGTTTGGTAAGCCTTGACGACATCTTGGTAAAGCTTGTCCTTTTGTTTGCCTTGTTTGACACAAAGAATGTTAATCCATTGTTTTGAATCTTTGTTAATTGGTTCAATGTAAATCGTTTGCTTATCAGTCAAGCCAGCAGGACCAGCATAATCATTATTTACTACAGAAGCGTCAACTGAATTCAATACTCGACCAGTTTGTTCAGCACCGATTTCCTTAATCTTGTAGTTATTTGGATTGCTGGTGATATCAGCTACAGTAACTAAGGTCTTACCCTTCTTCAACTTAATTAAGCCGGCATTTTTCAAAACAAACAGTGCTCTTGATTCGTTAGTAGCATCGTTAGGCACTGCAATCGTGGCACCATCAGGTAAGTCACTCAATTTATGATACTTGCGTGAATAAAGTCTGATCGGTGCGATGTAGGTTCTACCAATGGCGACAACGCCACCGTGATTTGCCTTATTCCAATCCTTTAAGAAGGCATAGTGTTGAAAAGCATTCATGTCAATATCGCCCGACTTCAAGGCCTTGTTAGGTTGGTTGTAATCCGTAAAGTTCTTAGTTTTTAAGGTAATACCATATTTTTCCTTAGCCGTTTTAGCAATTGACTTCCAAATTGCGGCTTCGGCTTTACTTTCCCCAACGATTCCGACTGTAACAGTTTTTGCCTGATTTTGACTGGGAATTCCTGGACCAAAACTAAACCAACCTGCAATCACGATCAGTATCCCAATGATCGTCCAAATAATGGTATTTCTTCTTCTCCGTTTTCTCATAAAATACACTCCTACTTTGATAAAAATAAAAAAGCACCCATCCCAAAAGGACGAGTGCTCGCGTTACCACCTTTAATTCGCTGATCACTTACGTAATCAACCTCACTGGCTATCAAAAAATAGCCTGCACTGTTAACGGATGCAGCCCCGCCGATAGCTAAATATCACCACCGGTCATCGTTCCAAACCCATATTCACTAGCTCCTATTTGCCAACTTTCACCACCACGCTGGCTCTCTTTATCAATAGAAGTTCTAGTTACTCAGTCCTTCAAGATGTTGTTTTCTTGATTTGTTATAAATAAGTTATCATCTTCTTTTAATCTAGTCAACATCTTTTTTAATTTTTATTAGATAAAAGCGATTTCATTGTATAATTAGGATATAGTTAAATAATTTATTTTTGCTAAGGAGAAAAAATGAAGAAAAATCGCTTTCGAAGTTTTGCTCTCTCATTAGCTGCAGCAATTGGATTCATTTCTTTTGCTAATACTAATGTCCCATGCAACAATCAAACCGTCTATGCTGTTTCAGATAAAGCATTGGTCAATTTGAAATACCACAACAAAGAAATTGTGACCGTTGATCATGATCAGCCGCAGTTTTCTAAGAGTACATTGAGCAAGAAAAAAGGTCCATGGCAAAAATATAGCCAATTAGATTATTTGAACCGAGCTCATGCTGCTAATGCTTTACTAAATAAAAGATTAATGCCACATAGTCAGCGTGCGGCTTTAACTTGGAATCCGACCGGCTGGCATAATAAACGAATCGCTAGTGGTTGGTTGTATAATCGGTGCCATCTAATCGGCTATCAGTTGACTGGTCAAAACAACAATCCACGCAATTTGATTACCGGTACGCGTGAATTAAATGATCCGGATATGCTTAAATATGAAAATGAGGTTGCTGAATATTTACGTAGTTCGAGCAAAAACTATGTCCGCTATCGGGTTACTCCAATATTTAAAGGGAATGACCTATTAGCTAACGGCGTTGAAATGGAAGCCGAAGCAACTAGCAAAAACGGGCCTCGCTTTAATGTCTACATTTTTAATGAGCAACCTGGTATGTTGCTTAATTACAAGACCGGTACTTCTAAGGTTAAACATGGGTCTAGTACTATTGCTGAACATGTAAAATCTAGAAAACGATCCACTTCTCGAGTAACCAAGAAACGAACCATTCACCATATCAAAGGTACTGTATCCACTGCAGAACACCGAGTCGTTGGCAATCGTCGCAGTAAGATCTACCATGTAATGAATGGGCAAAATTATCATATGTCATCAGCTAATGCAGTTTACTTCAACAGTGAAGCTGCCGCACAAGCTGCTGGATATCGAAAATCATTAAGGTAGTAAAAAAGTCAGAGCAAAACTCTGGCTTTTTCATTATCTTCTTATTTCACATTATTTTTGCCACGATCATATGCTTCCTTGAATTCCGCAAAAGTCATGTTCTTTCCTTTTTGATCAAAGACAACCAACACTTCGGCGATTCCATCCAAAATTTTAGATAACCATCTAAAGATAGTCACTGCCGCACAGAATAAGACCGCCAAAATAAATAATGATTTGTTATTAAGCATTGTCAATGAGAACAATCTTGGGAAAAAGATAGTTGAGCCAATAATACAGATAACTGATAAGCCCATAACAGCAAGTCTAAATTTGTTTATTGGTGCCGAAATATGATACATCACCATAAAACCAACTAAGACTAGCAACATAGTCGCTGTCGTGCCTACCTGACCATGATCAAGTGAGATAGAGGCCCCTGCAATGACTAAAATTGCAACTGCCAGCCAATCTGTTAAGCCCCCTGGAATTGCCCGAGCTAAAACATTTGGCATAAACTTTCCACGAATTCGCTTGTGGTTGCTTTCTAAGGCCAATAAAAACGACGGCAAGCCAATTGTAAATGCAGAGATCAATGTGATCTGGGCTGGCTGCAGCGGATAATTGATTGTCATAATCAAAGAGAAGATGGCCATCAAGAATGAAAAAATATTTTTCACCAAGAACAAGCTGGCTGAACGTTGAATGTTATTAACTACTTGCCTGCCTTGGTTCACCACTAACGGCATTTTAGCAAAATTAGAATCGAGCAAAACCACTTGTGAAGCTTGCACTGCAGCACTATTACCAGAAGCCATAGCGATTGAGCAATCCGCCTTTTTCATCGCTAAAATATCGTTAACTCCGTCTCCAGTCATGGCTACGGTATTACCTTGATTTTGCAAAGCAACGACAAACTTTCGCTTTTGATCAGGCTTAACCCGGCCAAAGACATTATAGTTTTGCATGGCCTGCTCATATTCACCATCTTTAATGGTTTGCGCATCGATATACTTATCTGCCCCATTAATTCCAGCTTGCTTAGCTACTCGAGCAACGGTTACCGGATTATCCCCAGAAATAACCTTGATATCAACACCTTGCTGGTTAAAATATTGAAAAGTTGACTTGGCTTCTTTACGAATTGGATTCGACAATAAAATATAACCGAGAACTTGTACATTTTCCTTTAAGGCGGAATTATCTTCAGTTAATATGCCAGGATAATTAGCCGCAATCAACACCCGGTAGCCTTCTGCCGCATATTTTTCAAATTCAGTTTGATATTGCGCAAATTGATCACGCAAAACCATTTCAGGCGCACCAATTAAAGTTGTCTGATTGCCAAAAATTACACCAGAATATTTATTAACTGAGGTAAAAGGCAAAATGCTATCCGCCGTTTTGGTTCCATCTTTAAAATAGGCTTGAATCGCCTTCATCGTCGCGTTATCAGCTGGCATGTTTTTAGCAAAATCCGCAATGATGCTACTTAAATCACCAGTAAAATTCTTGCTACTAACAGCTTTTTCTACGGCCATCTTCGGTTCGGTAATTGTTCCCGTTTTATCTACACAAAGGACATTTACTCGGGCTAAAGTTTCAACACTCTTCATATCGTGCAGCATTACTTCTTGTCGCGCTAATCGCATAGCAGCTAGAGCTAAGGCAATCGTAGTCAATAAATATAGCCCTTCTGGAATCATCCCAATTAAAGCAGCTTCCATGGAAGTGATACTACGCTTGAGTCCAATATTATTCAAAAAGAAACTCTGACTAAATAGGGCAATTCCCACCGGAATAATGATGATGCCGACCCATTTAACCAGACGATTGATTGAACGCACCATTTCAGATTGTTCAACACTGCCCATTGCCTTTGCTTTGATCGTTAATTTAGAAATATATGAGTCTTTACCCACTTTTTCTAAGACGGCATAAGCCTTACCGGAAACTACAAAAGAACCTGACATTAATTCTGCGTCTTTAGTCTTAGTGATTTCATCAGATTCACCTGTCAACAAGGCTTCATTAACCCGCAGCTCACCTGAGATTACCCGCGCATCAGCTGGAATCTGGTCACCAGTTTGTAAAAGAATGACATCATCTTGAACCAATTTTTCGATGGGAATTTTTTCTTCTTGCCCATCACGCACCGCGATAATTTCCGTCGCATTCATCACGTTTAACTTGCTTAAAACTTTTTTAGCACGAAGCTCCTGCACAATACCGATAATCGTGTTTAAAACAATCACTGGTAAAAAAGTCAGATCGTTCCAGGCACCAACAAACACCAATAGCACAGCCAAAATAGCAAAAATCAAGTTAAAATAAGTAAAGACATTTTCTCGAATTATTTGAGTAGCTGTTTTGGACTGGTCATCAATGGCTTGATTAACCTGTCCATTTTGAATTCTTTGATCAACTTCAGCTTGAGTTAATCCCGTTATTTGTTTATCTGTCATAATTTTCTGTCCTATACTGAAAATACTTTCATCCATTATAGCGAAAAATAAAAAAGCCACGCAACTCTGCGAGACTTTTTAACAATTATTTATTTTTTCTACGATAAGTTAAAAAAGTATAGTCATACTTGTTCTTTTCATCATGATGATGCTCTTCGCGACTAACTAATTCAAAATCATCATAGTTAATCGCTGGCATCACTGTATCAGTTTTAAAATTAGCTTTGATCTCTGTTTTTTCTAAAAGATCAACTTGATCAAGTAACGCCCTAAAGATTGAAACTCCACCAATTGCACAGATTTCTTCAGTCTGATGTTGACGAAGATATTCATTTAATTCAGCTAATGTGGACACAATCTTCACTTGCTCATTACCCGCATATTTTTGCTTTAATTCTTGACGATGAGTTAAAACAATATGTTTTCTCTCTGGTAACAAGTGAGGCAAACTCGCAAAGGTTTTTCGCCCCATGATGATCGGATGACCTATGGTCTTTTCCTTAAAATGCTTCAAGTCAGCCGGCAGATGCCAAGGCAAATGGCCATCGATGCCAATACCATGCTGCTGATCTTCAGCCCAAACAAAACTTAACATTGAGACCTCCTAAACTGCAACCGGTGCCTTGATCGTGCCATGGTGCTGATAATTCAGCACTTTGATATCTTTCATTTCAAAGTCTTCAATGTGCTTTTTTTCAGGATTAAGCCACAATTCAGGTGAATCATATGGCGTCCGACTCAGCAATTCCTTTACTTGGCTAAAGTGGTTGCGATAAATATGTGCATCCCCTAAAGTATGTACAAATTCACCCACTTTTAAGCCGGTTTCACGCGCAATCATGTTCAAGAGCAGCGAATATGAAGCAATATTAAATGGCACGCCTAAAAACATATCACCACTTCTTTGATAAAGCTGCACGCTAATTTTGCCATCGACTACATAAAATTGAAACATCACATGGCATGGTGGCAAAGCACTAGTTGGTATGTCTTCTGGATTCCAAGCTGTCACAATCATGCGACGTGAATCTGGTGTTTCTTTAATTTGCTTAATTACATTAGCGATTTGATCTATAAAGCCACCACTTCTTTTTTCCCAGTGACGCCACTGTGCTCCATAAACATCACCCAAATTGCCATATTTTTGTGCAAATGCAGGGTCATCTAATATTCGTTGATCAAATTTTTTCATTTCTGCTTGATAAACTTGATTAAATTCTGGATCACTTTGACTACGCAAGCCAAAATCTGTCATATCAGCCCCCTGATATTCAGCACTTTCAATCCAATTTTTAAAGGCCCATTCATCCCAAATATGATTGTTATGCTCTAACAAAAAGCGAATATTAGTATCGCCCCGTAAGAACCACAATAATTCACTTTTAATTAAACCAAACGGCACTTTCTTAGTCGTTAAAAGTGGAAAGCCCTGTGTCAAATCAAAACGCATTTGGGCACCAAAATATGATCTAGTTCCAGTACCAGTTCGATCATCCTTGTCATGTCCTTCAGTCATAATTTTTTCTAACAAATCCAAATATGGTTGTTCAAGAATTGCCATTATCTTCACCTTTCAAAAAACATTTCTTCTAACATACCATAGATCTTGTATGTTGGATAATGAAAAACCATAGATTTAGTATTTCATACAAAAAATAAAAAGGTGAATAATCACCTTAATTATTTTTCTTAAATTCACTTTTATGTCTGACTAAGTAGACAATTGTTGCCACAATCAAGACTAGTGCCCCAGCGATAACTGAAATTCTTGTATCAGGATTGATAAACATAAAAATCACAATCAGTATTAACATTGCAAAGGCAAAATAATTCGAGAATGGATACAAAGGCAACTTGAATGGATGATCTTGCATTGCACCTTTGTTATGTCGTCTAAATCTTAATTCAGCCAGCAAAATCACAAACCACGGGATCATCCCTGGTAAAACAGAGGAACTAAAGACAATCACGAATAAGTCACTGGCTGAATGATTGAATTGCGAAGCAATTACATTCAAAACAAAACCAATAAAAATACCACCAGAAATGCCCATAATGGCCCGATCGGGTACAATTCGCTTAGAAATATGCTTAAAAATACCAGGAGCTTCATGATCATGTGACAGTTTAAACAGCATTCTACTTGAAGAATAAATTCCTGAATTAGCTCCAGAAAGAGCCGCTGTTAAAACAACGAAGTTAATTATTGAAGCAGCCGCAGTAATCCCTACTTTAGCGAAAGTCGTTACAAATGGTGAACCTAGGCTGTCTAATTTATCCCAAGGATAAATCGTTACAATGACAAAAATTGCTCCGACATAGAAAATTAGAATTCTAAACAAAACTGACTTAACACTTTTAACGATTGCCTCTTGTGGATTGGCTACTTCTCCAGCAGAAATACCTAATAACTCGATTCCTTCATATGAACCAACAATGATTGACATTGAAAAGAAAAATCCTTTTATTCCACCAGTAAAGAAACCACCGTGAGACCATAAATTGCTAAAGCCAGTTGGATGTCCCCCATTACCAACGCCAAAGAAAATAACAATAAAGCCTAAAATAATCATTAGAATAATTGTTACTACTTTGATCATGGCAAACCAAAATTCTAATGAAGCATAGGCTTTAGCACTAGCTAAGTTGGCCAAAAGCAGAAAGGCAATAATGATGATCCCCGACCACAATGCTGAAATATTTGGCCACCAGTACTTCAAATATTCAGTTGCCGCGACTACTTCGGACATTCCTACTACAATATATTCAAAGACATTGGCCCACATCGCTAAATAGCCGGCTAAGGGATGCACATATTCTGTTGCATAATCAGCAAATGAACCTGTACCAGGATTGATATAGAGCATCTCTCCTAGTGCTCGCATCACAATGTATAAAATTAAGCCAACAAACATGTAGGCTAATAATACTGACGGACCGGTCCACTTAATAGTAGATGTAGACCCCATAAACAAACCAACACCAATAGCACCGCCAAGTGAAATCATCTCCATTTGGCCTGCTGTCATCGTCCGTTTGAGCTGAGGAGCTTTAGATTTTTTATTCAATTTTCACAACTCCAATAATTAATCTATCCTAATTAATAACCCGCAATTAATTTACTGGTTAAATCACCATTTTGTCAAGGTTCAAATTAAAAATATTAATATTTGGGAGTCTTTTCTCTAATTGATCTTTTATTCCTTTATTAAATGAATTTCACGATCAAACATTTGCTGCATCTTTTTATTAAAATTATGGGCAATAAAGACAATTGTTGCCTTGCTTTTTAATAGCTTTTGCAAAATATTCATAGTCGCAGTCTGATCAATTGCACTAGTTCCTTCATCAATCAAAATAATGTCACTGTCATGAATCTTAGCTCTTGCTAAGACGATTTTTTGACGTTGTCCTCCGGAATATCCAAGTCAATTTTTTCATCGACACCTGCTTTAAACTTTTTAATATCGGCCGCAAAATTAACTTCATCAAGCACTTGAGCTACTTGATTATTAAGTTGCTTGTTGAACATTGTAATGTTTTCTTTAATTGTACCCGGAAATAGGTTCGGCTCTTGTGGAATATAGCCTATTCTTGACATATTAGGCTTAATTGTCAAACCTTGACTATTTTGAAATTCAATTTTGCCTGTGCTAGGTTTAAGTTCACCCAAAATCAATTTAAATAAAGTAGACTTACCTGCGCCTGAATCTCCTGTTAATAAGATTTTCTCGCCAGGTTTAACTGCAATATCAATATAAATTCTTGTACTATCACGTCTCATATGTTAATTTATAGCCCTTTTCGTTTTGATTTGTCCCAACAAATCACACTAAATCTGTTGGGTATTCAGTAGATTTTCAGTAGATTTTTGATAACTACCAAACCGCCCACAGCCAAGCTGTGAGCGGTTTTCATTATGTCAACATGACATTCACTATAAGCTGAATTCATTATAGCACATTATTCTTCACGTGCGACCAAGCGGTAGCCCAATTGTCTGTCAAGTCTAGGGTCGTCTTGGTTAGCTAATAATTTTTCAAGCTTGTCATGAATTTCTTTAAAGTTTTCATCATCTAAGAAAGTATCTTGCTTTTTGAGAGCGTAGTAGCAAATACGGTTTAAAGCAATCCACTCGGCATATTTGTGAGCTAAGTCCCAAGAATTATTTAAAATTTGCATTTCAGCTTCTAAGTATTCATCAACCTTAGCCAATTCAAGATCTCTATACTCGCTGTTGTCCATAGTTTTTAAAATTTCAGCTTTTTCATCTTCTGCATTTGCCCTCATGATCTTTCTAGCAGTGTTAATCACTGAGAAGATGCCGTCGTTGCCTTTTTGGGCTTGTGCAAGCTCCTCAAGGGCTTTGTAAGCTTCACTATCATCAGCAAAAATAATTTTCTTATCGTCAAAAACATCTGCATCGTAGAAGATGTTTGAAACAGCGATGTCTAGTCTCTTGCCTTTTTGACTGTCCATGTTTTCTAAGAACTTGTTGATTAAATCTCTTGCTGTAAATTTCATTTTAATTACCTCGTTTTTCTATTACTTAATTTCCTTACATTTATATACTACCACATATAGGCAGGATGTAAAGCTTTTTTTGCTACTTTTTTAGATTTTTTTCTTTTTCTTCAATTAGCATCTTCAATTCTTTTAAGTCATTTGCCGTTGCGTATTCCTTGATAAACCCTTTGGCATGACTCTTCCAAACAGCTTTTTGCCGTGCTTTTCTGCCTTTATCGCTTCTAGCATATTTTCTCTGTGCGGCTTTTTCTGCTTCTGTTCTTGCCATAGTTTCTCCTCTTATACTATAATACTTAATTACAGGTGCGAACCTCGCACCTCTATTATTTATTTCTTTACACTAAGCCACCTTCTAGGTGGCTTTTTCTATACTCTCTCAAAGTGATATTATGCAATTGCTTTGTCAAGACTCTTCTTAGCAGCATCTTCAAGCATTACTTTCAGTTCTTTATGTGAGCCGTAGAATTTAACTTGAACTTTTGCGTCATCAACGTCGATCCAGCATTTCATACCCTTAAAGCGACGAGCATCTGCATTTGAAATACCTTCACCATTCCAAGCGGCAGATGATACGCTACCCGATTTGTGATAGTCAATGTCAAGAATGCCGTTCTTGTCTGCGTTAAAGTACATGCGGTCAAAATTACCTTTTGTCCAGCGTGCCCAGCCATCTTTTTCAAGCTTAGTAATTTGTTCTTCGTTAAGTTTCATAGTTCTAACTACTTTCCATTGATCAGCTAATGCAATCTTGAAAGCAACCATGTAATCGCCAACTTTGCTAACAATTTCATGTGCTTCTTTATGTGCGTTTTTGAAAAGTTCTGAATAATTAATTTTCATTTTAAATACCTCGAATTTCTATTACTTAATTTCTTTGCATCTATATACTACCACATATATGGGAGATGTAAAGTTAAATCCAAAAATATTTTAAAAAAAGCAAAAAAAAGAAGCGGCACAGATTGCTCTGCGCCGCTTCGCTCCATAAAATATGGAGATTAATCCAATAAATAAATACTCAACTGGATCACCCCCAGACAGCTGGGGAATAAGTAATAGTCAATCCAAATAAAAGATTATTTAATCGGATCACCTTCACGTAAGTGAAGAATACTTTACTTGAACTAAGTATATACCATGAAACGCAAAAAAGCCACCCCAGGGATATAGTTCCCCAAGGTGGCTTATTGCACGATATTTGGAGTTTTTCAACTCCTTGTCTACATATATAATTTTAATTTTTACTATAACACGATATACGCGCGGTTGCCCGTCACATATACCTGCTTGCCTTTGTGTAGCTCTTTAATCTTTAAGAACCGCCCGACTCTTCCCTGGATCTCGACTTTGGAGTTAAGCTCCAAGCCGTAGACCTTGCCAGCGTCAGCTTTTGGTGCGTCTAGGGCGTGGGTGTGTGGCAAAACAATCTTAGCGACGGCATGTTTTTGATCGTTATATGCGATCGGATTAGCCTTCACGTAAACGGCACGACCGTCAAAGTACTGGCTCTTACCGACCTTAACAGCCCCATTTTCTAAGCCGAACACCTGCCACATCGAACCGCACGGTTTTAGCTTGTCACTTTCTCGCTTGTCCAGTTTTGAACTGGTGTAAACATAAGCACCCTTGGAATTTGAGACAACAGCAACTGCGCCGATATCCCACTTCACAACGGGATGCAGAGACAGCGATTCTGCGGTCTTTTTCATTGATTTAGTCTTAGAACTACCCGAACTAGCCTTTAAATCAATCAAGGAAATGTTACCGTCCACGTTGTACCCACGGTAATTATCAGTAAATTGCCAGATTGCAACACCGTCCATAGATGGGAAGTAATTAAAGTCAGCGGAATCTTGCCGACCCATAACCTTGTACGAAGCTACCCAAAGACATGTCCCAAACAACTTCACGATTCGAGCCGTGTTGAGACGATTACGCAAGACATAAGCACCAGCATAGACAAGCGGCTTATATCCTGCTTCTTTGATTACTTGCATAGCTGCAATGACAGCATCGGTGTTTGAGCTAACAGGGCCGTTGACATCATTGCCACTGCCCTGTTCCCAGTCGTCAGCAAGATACGAGCCAAGAGGGATGCCATAAGCCTTAGCCTTTTCTACGGCATACTTAGCTTCTGCCCGTGCTCTTGATACAGAGCCAGAATGAGTCGCATAAAAGTAGCCGCCAGTAAGAAGACCATGAGCAAGCGAATTTTTGATTTGAGCCTTTGCCTTTGGATTGATGTAGCCGGTGCCTTGTGTAAGCTTAATCAATGCAAATTTGATACCGGCGTAGCTTACGTTTTCCGACTGGTAGCTTGCGACATCAGCACCCAAACTTCGCTTTGATACGGTTAAGTTTGACATCTTTTTCACCGCCTTTCATTTGGTTCCTTTTGGCTATCTTTCGGTTTTCAAACGATTTTCCAAAAGATTCAAATACAAACTCGTTATAAGTCTTAGTCTTTGGCATCAGAATCATCACCGCTTACAAAACCAATTGGTTGAGCGTCTTTGTCGTCGCCTTGTGTAGCCTTTTCAGAATCGGCTTGCATTTGGTCATAAGCATGCTGGACAGCTCCCTTTGCTACGGATTCGGTAAGGGGCTTGTTTTCCTTTTGTGCTTGGTTCAGTAAAGCTTCAACTGCCTTAGCTTTCTTTTCAGCACCTGAAATGTCGAGCGTAGCGGCTTCACTTACAACGAACTTTGCAATCTGATCAATAGTCATGACTTCTTTTGGCAAAGGTTTCTTTGACTTAGAAGCAAAGAAATCAATACCGGTAGAAACACCTTGACAGATAGCAACAAAGACAAGAAATCCCACAAAAAGATATTCATTAAGTTGGCTTAAATTCATTAGTCAGTCACCTTCTTAGTTAAAAAAGAAGTAGTATCCGGCTTCTTTTCAAGTTGTGGCGCTGGCGTAGTGCTTTCAGGATCCTTTACCATTGAATCGTCTTTGATACCTGCAAAGTAGCGAACCCACTTGGTAACTTCCGCTCTGATGTCTTGTGGCGCATCGTCAACAGTCATAACCCCGTCTTGTACGAGGGTTACATAATTTAAAATTCTAGTGTTTGGCTTCATAATTGTGTAACTTCTTTCGTAATCTTTCATTTTCATTAAATAGTTTCTTATTTTCCGCGTTTAAACGCTTATTCTGTTCAACAATGTAATCTCGGTTATTCTCCACGCTATCCATATCACTTTTTTTACCGTTTTGCTTAAAGGTAAAGTAGCCTAAAAGCAAAGCGGATAAAGCCGATATAATGCTGTTTAGGTCGACATGCACTATATCACCCCTAACGCTTCGAATAATGCCTTGCTGTCCAGATAATAAAGGCTATAATCGCCATATTTGACAAAGCGTTCTGGACAAACTCCATTTCATGGGCAAAAATCACGTGTTCAATTTCGATTGATGAAATTATTGCTAGCAGCACCACGACCAGTGCCAACAACACCCCTAGAAGTTTATTGTTGTTATACCGTGAACAGGTGTAAACCAGCAACGCGACGCCCACAATCATCATTGAACAGTCTAAGTAAACATTGTTCATCATCCACGCTAATTGTGGTGGATAAAAGAAAAATCTGCGGTTAAGGTAAAAGCCCAAGCCTTTACCAAAAATCAGCAGACTAATAATCACATAAAGTGAGTTATTGTTGAGGCGTTGCAGTAGCTGGCGCATAAGCTTCGCCCACAATCTTTTGGTAATTTTCAGCTGATAAGAAGCCTTGTACTACTAAGTCCTTCATACCATTCTTGTCATAAATGCCAAATTCCCAGTCCATGCGGTACATCTCTAAAAAGTTTGCTTGAATTTGTTCCATTAAAGTCATGATTTATGTCCTCCTTAACTATTGCTTATCGGTTGCTTGGTCTACTGGCTTAGTGTCAGTTGTTGGGCTGGCTGGTGTAGCGCTATCAGCTTTTGCACCAACCGCCTTGGTGACCATTGCCAAAGTCTTTTGCATAGCACCAAGAATTTGATTAGTGTTTTGCGTTTGTTCAGTGAAGCTCTTCATCAAAGCTAAGTTTTGCTTAGATGATTGAGCTTGAACTTCTTGCATATCCTTCAATGCTTGGTCTACCTTGTCGTTGGCTTGGTCGAGTTCAGCACTCTTCTTGTCCAATTCAGCCAGCTTTTGTGTAGCCTGTTGCAAGATAACACCTTGATTGTCCTTGTCGTTCTCGCTCCAATCAGTAGCGCCAACTGTCCAAACCGGGTCTTTTAAGTTGTCGGCTGGTCTTTCAGCGTGGATTTGCCATGGGAGCGCCACATTTGCTTCATCGCCAAAAACTGGGATTACCTTGTGATGCCAAACAGGGTCAGCATTGTCAGGGTCAGACAAGTAGACAAAGCCTGTAAGGGTCGGGAACTTTGCCTTTAAAGCCTGTTCTTGTTCAGCAACGCTGTTTTGATCTTGTGTAGCGTTTGTTTCTGCGCCCGCTACTGGTGCAACTTGTGTGTTTTCGTCAGCCATTTTATTGGCTCCTTTCTATTAAAAAAGCCCACGGGAACGCCCCGTAAGCAAGGTTATTTTTTGCATAAAAAAGGCACTCATTGAGTGCTAATCTACGTTTATTTCTATTTTTACCCAATCAACCGTTATTGGAGTTTCATGCATAACGTGATCATCATCTTCATAAGCTCCATGGTAATAAGCTTCTATACCAGGACCTGCTCCATAAGCTGTAGTTTCGTGGTCCACTTGCAAATAATTGCCTTGCGTTGTTGGATTAAAAAACGTTGATGGCTCGTTTACATGATTATATAGAACGTAGTTCTTAGTCCGGTAACTATCGCCATTGCTAAAAGTCACCACAGTGTATCTGTTCATATCTAAAACATCAACGCTATCAACTAACTTGAATCGATGATCAGGATTATTTAGTGTCTTAGTAATGCTGGTGTAGCCGTATTTACGGTAATTTTCACGATTAAAGAGCATGCTTTCAATCATAGAGCCACCACCTTTCTAGCGATAGCCCTAAATGTTTGGTACCAGTGACTTAGTGGGCTTTTACCCCCCCCAGATTATATTTTTAACAATGCTTTTTGGTGCGACACCAGTTTCATAGGTAGTTGAATAAGTTGCTGGTTGCGTTGTACCACTATCCGTGGATTTTAAGTTAAGTGTGCCCTCAAAGAAGTATTTATCTTTTCCAGCTCCAACACATGAAACTGTGGTATCTTCTGCAACTACCCAGAAACTACCCGTATTAGGGTTGTCAATATTCATACCTGCTGGAACTGTAAATTTATTAGGACACGCATACCAAGTCCTACTGTTCGCTACTACGCTGTTCGCATTGTCATCAATAGCAAACCACTTTTTCAAATTAAAAAGCATGTGATCTAGCATGTTCCGCTCCTTTCTTAAATAGAGTGAAAGCACGCTTAACCATTGATACAACAGCAAATAGAAGGCTTTTACCCCCCCATATTACATTTTTGACATCTGATTTTCTTACGTAGCCAGGATAATGAACTGAGTAGGAACCGTAATTATTTTCGTTTGGCATCGCAAAAGTAAAGTATGAAGGGTTATTACTCCCGATTGAACTTGCAATGCCCTCAGCCGGAACATCACCAGTAAAAAAGTAGTAATCACCGCTTGCACCAACGCAATCAACTTCGCAATCATTGTTAACAAATACATTAACTGAATCATCGCCGGCGGCACTGCCAAATTTTAATGAATCAGAAAAGATCATTGTGCCTTGTTTAATCGTAATTTTTTTAGGCACAGCAGAATAATTCTTGCCGTTTGCGGTCACGCTATCAGCATTATCCGCAATGTTAAACCATTTCAGCTTATTAAAAATAATGTGGTCTAGCATGCTTTCACCTTCTTTCTATTATTTTTCAATCATTGCAATGCCGTTAGGGTTTGCGTTTTCCCACTGCTCAGCTTGTGCTTCCTGATTAACTGGGAACCGCTTGCCTTGCAGGTAGTTTTGTTTGATGTAGTTGATTTGATTAATCAAGTCGTTAACTTGATTCTGTAAGTTATTCACATCGCTCTTCCAAGCAACATCTTCACTCCAAACATTGTCTGGATTACCACCTGTGATTCTGGCTTTGTGATCATTCCATTTGACTGAAAGAATACCCTTCGTATCAACACCACCAAAGGCAATACCAGCAGAATTACCACCGACCATCAAACCGTTATCGTCTTGTGCATCATCCCTAAGAGACACCAACACATTAGCATCCTTAAAGTTGAGTGCTCCTAAAACATCACTCCACGTCTTATGAGCATTCGTTTTTCTATAAATTGGAGCATCGACATCAAAGAAGTTTGTTTTAATAAAACCGCTCCACCCACTTTTTGGTCCTTGGGTAGCACTAATAACACGGATCCAAACCTTATCTTCTTGAATCCAAAATTGTTGAATTTGTTCTGGATCTTTTTTCAACACGAGTAATTGTGACCATATACCAGTTGAATCATTTGGAACATTTTTCGGCTTCTTATCTAAAGTTTGATATCTACCCGTTTCAGTCACGTTATTTACATCATCTGCATCAGTTAGATCACGTTTGGTACTAAAGTTTTGAATAGCTTGGAACTGCCCCTTAGCCCAGTTAACGATATCTTGCCCTGCATCCTGATCCAGCAAGATCTGATTGCCGCCGACCAAGTTTTCAACCGTCATCTTAGTTGTGGCGTTTGCGTTGACATCGAAACCTCTGGCAACGGTTGAGGTCACGTTCACATTGCCGTCACTATCAGGGGATGAGCCATTAACCTTTTTCACAAATTGCCCGACATTCAAGCCGTCAACCTTTGAGTTAATCATGTTTGTGATGTCATCATTAGACAAAGTATTGCTTGGTGTAATTTTTGTCCAAGCCGTCCAAACTTCATTCTGTGCAAAATGGCTACGAACGTAAATTTGTCCACCAAATCCAGAAACAAAGATTTGAAGTATTTCGTTGGTTTTACCAGCGTCATTAATTACTTTTAAAAATGCGTTTCTTAAAACTTGAATATCATTAACTGGTTTGTTGGCAATAGTCATTACATTCTGCGGCATACGGTAAAGCCCTGTTTGTGTCAGATTGTTAAAGTCCGTAACCCCTGCTGGGAAGTCTTGAATCCTGTCACTATCAACAAATAGATTTAAAATGCCGTCATCATCGGGCTCAACAACCGCTCCGTCATTGATCTTTGCACCCTTGACCTTGCCAGCTTCCGCAATTTTCGGGTCATACTCCGCTTTGAGCTTCAAAATAGCCGCGTTGACATCGCTCATATGAGCTACGCCAATCTCGTTAACTGTCAAGTCAACTTTGGCGGCGTTGCTGATAGCCATTGCTAAGTCAATGTCAATTGAAGCCGTTGACCGGTGATCTGGCGAACCTGCCACTAGTGTTTGGTCTCCGTTTGACGGTGATACACCAAGCAAGATTTCTTTGTTATCGTTGTTGTTTTTAGCGTACCAACCGACTGAGCTAAACGTTAAGTCATCCGTTAAGTCCTTGTTGCCAAATGAAGCCGAAACGGTGATTGTGTTGTCTTGTGGAGGTGTAACAGCTACGTTGACCTCCATTTTTTGATTTTCAAGGGTGGCAAGCTTTCGAATGTCTTCATCAGCCATAGAGCTGACATCTTGACCAGCTAGCACCGCCCTAGTATATGCGATTTCACCATTACCAGCGCCGACATTAATGAGCAATTTACGCCCTGCATCGGTGATAATGGTGTCTTTGAATTTGTCCATTTTGACCTTCTTTCATTAGATTGCCTTTAAGGCTTGATATTCATGTGTTAAAAGCTTGGTACCGATGTATGACATGCGCTTTGCTTGTGCTTTCCAACCTTCCCACCAAGTAGCTATTTCTTCATGTGTAGTGTTTTGCAACTCGTTAATGTCTGTCCCAAAATACCAATGGTTATACGTGGTAGCTTTGTAGCCTTCCCACCAGATAGACGCAAATGTTTTGATGTCATGGTCCCTATCTTGCGTGGTGGCACCTAGATAGCCGTGAACGTGTGTAGTAGCTTTAAAGATTATCAAGTCAAGCCAGTAACCCATCGCCAGCATTTTTTGCAAGTTGTTAAGCATAAACTTTTCCATTTGCAGGTTTTGAACCGCATCAAACGGTATCTGCATCCCTACGTGACGAATACCTGTCTTCCAGATTTTGAAACCGTGGTCATATTCAAGCGCACTAGACGTTATTTTCACGATTGAGGGTACAGTACCCTGTGCCCGTGAAAGAAGCTCCATAACGTGAATAATGAAGCGATAATTGTCGTCGTCTTGACTTGGCCTATATGTCTGGATGTCGGCACCAAAAAGGTCCAGCGTCGTGCCTTTAGCGTCCTTTAAAGCTCGCCAGCGTTCAACTTTATTAGCATTATTGCTAATTGCTTCAAGTGGCTCGTTAAAGGCATCAATTAGCTTGTAAAGATTGCCACCGGGTCGCTTATACCAATAGTCAGAAATTTCAGCTAAAAGCTGTTCAGAAGTCTCATACGCCATTTACAACCACCTCAATATTTTTAGTGTCACAAGAGACGGCTTCAAACGGCTGTGTAGGTATATCTTTGTCTGCTAAATGCTCGGGGTCAGTTCCGATCTCAACGAGTGCCTCACCAACGCCTTCAATTGAATAGATAGACGGATAAATTTTAGTTAGGTAAACGGTACCGCCCATCAGTAAACTGTTGATGTAATCAGCTATTTCTTGCTTTACATAGTCAGCACCGTCGTCGGTGTTCCATTCGTCAGTTGTCCGAATTTTGACCCTTGCATAAATTGGTTTGTCGGCTGCGTAATCAAAATTGATCTTTTTAACCTCACCTGTTGCATCTTTTGTTTGAACTTCTTTACTGCCAGTAAGAGTGATACCAGCCGCTACTTTATCTGCTAAGCAACTCGCTATATCGTCTTCTTTTCCGCCCAAACAAAAAACGTGAACCGAATACGGTGGATTCCCGTATTGGTCCGCGTCTGCGAACGGATTTTCAATAATATTTACTTGCCTTACACCTGGTAAATTCATCAATGCCGATTTGATACCAGCCGTTGACGGTCCAGGCTTTGCTACGTTTTCCATGATTAGCCGCGCTCTATATGTGGAGTCGTCTTCATCATCTTGTCCGCCAGCTGCCTTTTGTGGATTCGTCACGCTAATAATATCTTCATCAGGATTAGAAACAATAGTGATTGTGTTAGGTAAAACATTGTTAAAATCGCCCGTTTCAACGGATTGGACAACGCCAACACCAATGTATTGACCGCTTGAATCTTTTGCGGTGGTTACGTCCTTGATAAGGTCAAACACAACACCGTCATCAGTCTCAAACTGTTCACCTGCCTGTATTAAATATTCGTCATCAGTTACGATCTGAATATTTGCGAAGCTTGGTGTAGCAACTTTCCTCGGAAGATCTAAATTAGCACCGATTCGATCAAGTGAGCTTTCAGTAGCCGTGCTGATATAAGCAGAATAGTAAGTTTTTTGCAGTTCTTGAATTAGCAAGGTTTCGCGCCACGCTATCAGTCGGGCAATAATTCCAAAATTGGAATTACTTGTCAGGACGATATCGGTGCCAAAACGTTGCATCAAGTCATCTTCTACACTGTCTAGTATTTCTTCATATGTGGGAGCTAAGAACCCCCGCTTGTGTAGTCCGAAACTAGCTATCGCCAAGTTCAAAACCTCCCTCTACGTTTTCCGGTTGACCATCGCCAACTTGAACAGTTGCGCTAAAAGCCACATATAAGCCTCTTCTAGGCATTTTCTTAAAAGTGATACTATTAACCGTTTTGACCTCTGGAACCTTCTCCGTGATGGTCGTAGACATGTCAGCGGACGCAAGTTGAGCATTGAAGTTCTTACCAATGAAGTTGCTATAATCTGCGCCTTGATCTGGGTCAAGATTAGGCATTTCACCGTAGCGAATCAGCAGTGTAGCCCTTATTCTTTGGGCTATTTCGTCAATTCCTTCAACAATTTCTAAGTCGTGAGTAGTAGGGTCAATAACTAGATCACCGTACTCATTTACCAGTAAATCCTTAGCCATCTTTTGCGTCACCTCCGAGAACTCCAACAATAATCGCATCATTAGCATCATGAACCCTTGAACTATTCGGAGTGTAAGTGTTGACAGCTCTACCGCCTTCCCAGTTGTCATTGTCACGGTCTAATACAACCGCGACCACTGGGACGCCTTTTCTCATAAGCTTCTTTTTAGGCAGCTTATCAGCTAAATTAGAGCCTGTTTTAGCATCAACCTTTTCATATTCGGGTTTAAGCCGCTCAATGATTTCATCAATCATGTAGCAACTTTCAGCAACCGGAATATCTAAGTACTGTGCCGATGTTTCTCCATCGCTTGAATTAGCGAGCGGCAGAATATCCGCTGTATGTTCGCCCTCGTTGTAATCAATTACTTTTGCAATAAAAGCGTTATCCATTCCTGCTAAAATTCCCCATTGAAATTTACGCATAGCGTTTATAGCGGCTTTGCGCTCCTCATTTTGCGATTGTGCCATGCACTCACCTTCTTAAATCTTTCCAAGTGAACATTGCGTTTGTGCTTTATCCATGTCAAATGTATGTTGACCGGCTTTCACATAAAAATAGCCTTTCAAATACTTACTTTCCATGTGAATCCCCACGTTGGTGGTTATGTCTGGAACCAATGGAACCATGATTTCCCACGTTCCTTTACCGGAGCTGTCATCGCTGCTTTCGTTGTAACTTGGTGGCTGTAACAGGTCTTGGTCATCAATCTCATACCACGTTCTCTTTGTGCTTTTTGGATTAATGATTTCAAGCTTTCCTTGAATGTAGGTCATAATTGACCCAGTTTTTTTAACCACCTGTTTAAGTAGTGTTAGCGGCTTACCTTTCGCAGTAAAAGACTTTTTCAAAGTTGGATTCTTTGCTAAATCAATCTTAGAAATTACAATTCCTGATTGACTTGCAATTCCTTTGATCAAGGTCTTATAGTCCGTGCCTTTGCGGAATGTCTTATTAACTTGAACCACCTTTGTCGCACGGGTTTTAATCCGTTTCTTACGCCACTTACCTTTAATGGTTTCTTTATATGGCGTTCGATGGCGAACCGTGTACTTCTGTCCTTTTTTAGGACCTCGTTTGTACTCTTTGGTCTCTGTGTAATGGTGGTATCTAGTAACCGTCTTATCGGGTTGCTTGACCCACTTCGTTACATATTTGTTGACCTTCTTTTCTTTCGTTACTTTCAGCTTACGAGCGGCGACATTGCTGTAATTCGTGCCCTCAGTGAAAGTAATTGTGAAGGTGTCAGTTGTACCATCGTGGTTAGGAATGCCGATTTTTTCGATAAATCCCTCAGCAAGAATCTTCTTATCTGGTCCCCAGTTAAAAGCAACATAGCAATAGAATTTCTTATGATAGAAATTTGCATGTTCCTTGGTCATGTTGTACAAAGTGACCGTGTTTTGCTGTGGCGTAGATGAATCTGCAAAGTTAACTTCAAAAGTGAATGGGTAATTGTGCTTATAATGCTCGTTGTTGTAAACGGTTTGGGTTTTGCCTTTATCGTTAGTGCAGACAAACCACATATGTGGGTTGCTAGTAACTATCAATATGACACCTCCTGATCCGTTAAGTCGTCGCTATCTTCGTCAGGGTCGTACCCTAGTGGCTTGATGGTTGGGTCTTCATCTTCCGAGCCCAAAGGGTCAATCACATCGATGTAAATTTGAACATCATAGCCAAACTCAGCCTTGCCGGTATCTTTTGCGTTACCAGTTTCATCCATCACTCTCATATCAATTCGAGGTAAACGAGTATCAGGAATATCAATAGCGACTAACTGATTAAGAATTAGCGGTTCCTGTTCTAGCAAGGTTTCGCCATTCTGATAAATGGTAATCGTGTACCAGTCGGCAACGGGGTTATAGTCAATTCTTAACGTGTAAACCTCGCCGGCCAGTTCGATATCGAAAATATCCGGCAGATCATCAATGTTTACTGGAATGTATTGACGCATGTTACCCCTCCTTACTTAACTCGCATCTTGCTTTTAGCCTTATGCTTCTTGTCGTTGACATAAATCAAGTTGCCGGCATAAATTCGGTTAGGATTCTTAATCTTGTTAACTTTTTGAAGCCAAGAAACCGACTTACCATAGCGTTTGGACAATCCCCACAGGGTATCGCCTGGCTTGATGGTTATTGCGGTGTAGTTCTTGTTTCTGTTGCCTGCCAACGTCTTGGAAGACTTCGACCGCTTAGCATTCTTCTTTTTGCCGCTTGTCGTGATCTCAGCAGCTCGAACAAATGTGAAGGTAATTGAAACCTGCATCGTGTTTTTGAAGCCGGTAAATTGCCGATCAAGCTGTGATATCAGCAAGTGCTTATAGTAAATGTCACCACGGAACGTCAATTCTTCATGGTGACTGTGCCACGTTCTTAATTGCACCCATTTGTCATGGGCTGTGCGTCCACCGTCAATGTCGTCAGAAATAAGACCGTCAATAGTAACAGTCTTAGAATTGAATCTCGCATAATCTTTACGAGGTGCCCCCTGATCAACGGCATAAGAAGTAATGTTTGATGAATTACTTTCTGACTCCGTGTTTGTGGGACTAAAAAAGACAATGTCGCTTTCTGTCCCATTTAATGTTGGGAAAATAGCCATATTGCCTTCATTCGTAAATTCTTTTTTATGTTGTTCAATTTTGCTGACCATCGCGGCTTGATCCGTGGTTTTAGTCTTATTAACACGTTTTTTCTTGGTCTTAGCTGGTTTAAGCTGATTCTTATACTTTTTGTATCGGTTCATATCCGCATGATATTTCTTCATGTATTCTTCAAACTTCTTAGTATATTTAGCTTTCAGCTTTGGATCTTTCGTGTTAAAAACTTGGGCTGAGTAGTCCATTGCCGTAGTATTGGCTTTCATTGCCGCACGGTGAGCTTTATCAGCCTTATCTTTGATTTCTTTTATTTTTCTTTCTGCTTTAATTTGCGCCTTAGTCTTTTTGCGCCCCTTACGGGGCTTAGACTTGTTTTTTGGCTTTTCTTTTTTAGCCAACTTAACAACTCCTTACTAATAAAGCGATGGATCCGTACCGAATTCATCGCCTATGTTTACTAGAACTTTATTAATTTCACGGCGTACCAGTTCCGCAATCCGCTTAGCTTCTTCTTTGGTTCCATAGATGGGACCGTTGAAATTGATGTTAATGACCGGAGCAGAACTATTTGACCGTGTAGATCTGTTAATCTTTGGGAATTTGAACATCTGCGCTAAGTCAGAAACTTTGCGCTTTGTTTGTTCGTGACTATCAACTTTAACAGGACCGTCAGCTGTGATTAGCTCTGGACCACGTTCGCCTGCAATAAATGGGGTGTGAGCCTTTGGTCTGCCACCTTTGGCATAGCCCAGAGCCTTTCGAATTTCCATGGCGCCTCTGACGTGTTGAGCATTATAGCCACCACGTTCCCATTCTGCTGAGAACCTGTTAGCTAAACTTGCAACACTGCCGCTTCCCTCCAATATAGAACGAAGAATTGCACTGTCAGAGCCTTCACCCTTAACCGCAAAGCTCAACTGTGTCCCGGCATTTTTCCAACTAGTACCATGCCGTCTAGCATAAGCGATTAAGTTAGCCTTACGACCACCTAACCACTGACCTAAACCGGAAGCACCACCGCCGGGGTTAACTGCACTAGGGTTTAAACCACCTGATTCGAAATTCCAGTTACCAAGAATGGCAGCTATACCATTCTTAGTAGCATTCGGATCAAGCTTTCTTAAACCAGCAGCTAGCGCCTTAGCTCTCTGAGCTAGATCACCGCCAATGCTGAAAGAACCAAGTGAACCTAGATCATCACTGAGGTTTTTCTTGATCCAGCTAATTGCATGATGACCTAATTCTTGCTTAGCAAGTGAAATTAAGCGCTTATCCGCGACTGCTTGCTTCTTCGATTGAGAAGCATTGTGCAAGCCACGAACACGATAGTAGCCATATCCCATGCCCTTGTCGTCAGAAATCTTTGAAACGTGCGCACGTGGCTTGGTTTCGTTAAACATCGTTCCCGTACGTGGGTTCTTGATGATACCAACGTGTCCCGCGTCACCTGTGCCGTGACCGAAAATAACTAAGTCACCTGGAATTGTCTTAGATAAAGATTTACCCAGGTATTGAACGCCAGAACTGCTTTGCATTGCCACGGTCGTACGACCAATGTTAATGCCAAAGTGTTCAAGGGCTTGTGAAACCATACCGGAACAGTCAGAAAGTTTCTTTGATGCCGCACCCATTTGATACGGAACACCTGAAAAAGTTCTTTCAGCGTATTTCAGGAATGCTTCACGAGTACCACCCTTACCATTAGCGCCGCCAATAGCATCATTGATGACCGTCCACATCGCGTTAGACCATGGATTACCGAAGTACTGAGATGAATTTTGCGCTAATCCGATAGAACCGCGCTTTAAATTCGATCCACTCGGTTTAAGCTTGTCTAAGAACATTTCTTTGAAGCTTTGTGCTGGGTTAGCTCCTGCCTTTTCAGCAAGCTTTCTCAATGCGCTATGGCTTAGCCCTGAGCCTTTGGCAAAATGCTTTACACCGGCTGATTTAGCTATCTGCTGGGTTTGTGTTCCATTGAGAATACCCCAACCCTTTGGTAGCATCATGGTGACATTGTTGCCACGTGGCAAGAACAATTCATTTTTGTCACTAATTAGGGCTTCTTGCCTTGGTCCTGTTTGTGCATCGTTGACCATTGCAAGGGTATTTTCGGTTAAACGCCCGTTTGCATCGGTACCAGTGGCAAACTTAACTGGCTTGATAACTGAGGTATTACCGCCGAATTGTCCAAGGACCTTGTCAATTCCAGTAATACCCTTGTTGATCTCACCAATTGAGTCACTCATTGCATCCCGTGCGTAGCCCTTGGTTTTGTCTAATGCCTTGCCAAATCCTTTAGCAGTGGACTCGCTAAGACTGATAACACCGTCATGGGTCTTATCCATCTGCTTGACAATGCCTTTGTGCATGTCTGAGTAGTCAGAGATAGCCCGTTTTCGGGTCTTAGAGCTGTCTTTACCCGTTTGACGCGTAATCTTATCCCAAGTGCTTGAACTCTTCTTAGAAAGGCTATTAAGTGACTTGGATGACTTGTCCGCAATTTGTTTGTAGTCGTTAGTTACCTTCTTTGAGGTTTTACCAAGCTTATCAGTTCCGTTTGCGTAGCCTTTGAGCGTTAGCCCATTACCTAAACCGCCGTTTAATACCTTTGCGGTATCGCGTGCGTTCAGGATATGTTCGCCAGCGTGAACCTTTGTAAATTGCGGACCATTAGCGCCAAGCAAGCGAACGTTATTAGCGTAAGGCTTATATGCTAATTCTGGACCAGCTTCACCGACAAGAGCACCGTGTGAGGTGTGCATTATGCCGCCATTAGCGTGTGCGAACTTGTCGTATTTGAAAGTAGTCTTTTTACCACCAGCACCATAGATCATTCGGTTAGTAAAGCCTTTGACATTGTTCTTGGTACCCGTCCATGAGTTTTTCGCCCATTTACCAAAAGCACCAAGTTTTCCAGTGAAGCCATTCCAGGCTTTGATAATTCCACCAATAGAATTGTCCCAAGCCTTTTTTATGCCGCCCCAGAAATTAGACCAGCCTTTGGCAAAGCCTTTTTTGAATGCTTCCCACTTTTTAGGTAAGCTTCCCCAGAAATTATTCCAGTTGCGCTTAATGCCGTTCCATGAGTTTTTAGCCCATTTGCCTATCTTAGCCCAGAAGCCATTCCAGCCCTTGCCAAACCATTTAGAGAATGCATTCCAACGGGACTTCATGTCTTTAAAGGCGGTTTGGAAAAGCTGCCCTTTTTTAAATGCCTTTACATAGCGGTTGTTGTTAACTGATTTCCAAATGTCATTCCATTTTTTGCTATACCATTTGCCAAAATTGGAGACACCTGTTTTAGCCTTTTTCCAACCGCTATTAATGCCTTTGCCGATATTTCTACCAGTTTTTGAAGCCCAATTCTTTATGTTGCTTCCAGTTTTATGGGTATTTTTAGGTAAACTCTTAAAGAAATTGTGAGTATTCCTTGTGGCAGTATCAAAACCTTTGTGGATGTTGTTTCCAACATTGCCAGCCCAGTTTTTTATGCTAGTCCCAGTCTTACCGATATTAGAAGGGATATCATGAATCCACTTACCAACGCCCTTGACGCCTTTGTTCCAGCCTTTGCCAACATCAGACGCCCATTTGCCAATGCCTTGTGCAGTTTGACGGTTCCACTTGTTCCAGCCGGCAGACTGCTTTTTGCGCCAGTTGCCCATGCCGCCCCAAAAGTCGTTCCAGCCTTTGCCGACCTTGTTGAACATATCGTGAGTTGACCAACCAAGATTTTCAAGTGACCAGAAACTTTTAGGTGGCTTGTTCTTTTGCCAGCCCTTAGTGAACTGGTTAGCAGCATGACCACCCCAGCGACCAGCAACTTTACCAATTTGAGCACCAACCGCGGCACCCATTGGACCGCCAACAGCTAGCCCAATCAAGCCACCAGCACCAGTACCAACAGCACCGCCAATATCTTGACTGCGTTTCTCTGCATTATGACGGTTCTTGATAGCACTGAAAACTTGCGTACCGGCATCAATACCCACACCGACACCAGCGCCCACATTGGCTATTTTGCCAACAGTAGTTAAGTTTTTAAAACCACCAGCTGATCTAGCCGATTGCAAAGCACCTGTTAAGATGCCAGCATTACCACGTGTAGCCCCTTTGGTTACTGCACCACCAAGTCTTTGAACTGTGGCGGTAGCTGCTTTATCTTCCAGCCCTTTGCCAAGCAATCCACCAACAAATTTAATTGATTTAATGGCTTCGAGCCCGGTCTTGACTTTACCTAAAAAGCTAATAAATTGTGCAGCTTTAACAACGGAATAACCAGCTAAAATGCCTTTACCAATCCATTCAACTTCTTTTTTATGAGTTGATGCCCATTTGATAAGGTTAACTATGCCATTGGCTACTGTTCTAACAGCGCCACCAACATCTTTTTGGAATTTTTTGCCATCTTTTGACAATAAAAACTTAGCAAGTGCATTACTTGCCTGGTTAAGTGCAGGTAATAACGCATTCCCCAAAGTCATCTTAAAGACATCTAGTGATCTTTTAGCACTAGCCATGTTGCCCTGCGCAGTAGCCATATTCTTTTTAGCCAATTGAGCAACGTAAGTGCCTGTTTTACCGTAATGCTGGGTATTTTTATCTAATTTTGATACTTCACTACTATACTTAGCCAGTGTCAAAGCACCGTTCATCGCAGTAGTACCAAAAATAGACCTAAAGAAGCCGTTAGTTTGTGAGCCGCCCTTACTATGCTCTTGAACATGTTTGTACAGAACACCCATATCATGAGATAAACTCTTGATATTGCCATGTGTATCTAACATTTCAGATTTAGTAATACCAAGTTGGGTAAAGATTGAGTTCTTTTTGCCAATCTTGTTAATCTGGTTTGTTAAGCCGTTAATAGTACCACGTAAATTGGTACCAGCCTTGTCCGACTCCATACCATGGTTAGACAGTACACCTAATGCTGACGCCGTCTCAGAAAGACTAATGCTGTTTGTATGTGCCGCTTCACCAACATACGACATCGCAACGCCTAAATCACCGAAACCGGTAGAAGTTGCGTCAGCTGAGTAGGCTAATTCATTAACAACTTCCTTGGTATTTTTAAGCATCGTTTTAGTACTATTGGCTTTCATTCCGAAAGCTTCAAGCACTTGTGATGAAACTGTGGTTACGTCTTTGAAGTCGTCACCAGAAGCAACACTAGCTTGTAATTCAGTTTGTAATGCGCCTAATGCCTGCTTGGTTGTATAACCACGCTTGATTAAATCTTCATAACCCTCTGCAATTTTTTGTTGAGACGTACCATACTTGATAGACATGTCACGCCCTTGACGCTGCATTTCAGTAACTGATTTAGTTACTTCTTTTTGCTTTTCACCGCCAAGAACCGCCAAGTTGTTAATTTCACGGTATCTCTGTTGAATTTCCGCCGATTGCTTAGCACCAGAAAAGGCAGCCGCACCAACGGCACCAATTCCAGCCGCCGCAACCGTTGCACCACCTCGGATGCTGCCCCATGCACTATGAAGCTTGCTTTTCATTGTGGTGGCGGCTTTGGTGACATCGTTAGCACCCTTTACCCAGCGGTTAAACCCGGTTGGATGGATTCGCTCCATCTCAGATTGAGCGGACTTAATCCCAGCCTTGAACTTATTTATCTCAGCTGTGGTTTGATTGAGCTTTATTTGCTGACTTCTATAAGCATCACTAGCCTTGTCAGTAGAACTAGTGGTGCGGTTCAAGGCACTTTGTAAGCGGCTTTGTTCGGCGCTTAATTTGCCGATTGCGCCCTGATATGCCTTAACCTTTTGTTGATTAGCCTCGTAAGTTTTGCCCTCGGATTCCAGACGTTTAACATATGACGCGGTTACCGTGTCAATGTGGTTTATTTCCCTTGGAAAATTAGCAGACATGTGCAAACTGTTTGCTCGTCTCTGCAATTCCCCGAACGCTGAGTTTAAAGCCTGTGTAGCCTTTTTAGCCTCATTCACTTGCGTAAAATTAGCTTTTAAGGACAGCGACATGCCTTCATGTGCATCAGCCATTTATTAACGCCCTTTCTTTTTGGCAAAATAAAAAGCCATCAGTTTATTTTCTGATTGACTTCACCTCACTATTTCTTTCCATCGCCCCAGACACCTAGCCCAGTGGCACTTGCTTGCATGTTAAAGCGTTGTTTTTCTTCTCTGCGCACGATTTCCCAGTACATGTTTAACTGGTTCCTATTCGCTTTCATAGTTAAATCCAGCGGAATACCGTGCATAGCCAACCTAATGGGGTCTTCCCAACGGTCAGCCGCTTCTTTTAGATGTTCCTTATTCCAGGTTGCCGTCGATTCCGTCGTTAAGAAAGGAAAGCACTTCACGGGCAACATCTACCCCACCCTTGTGAGTGTCCCAGAAATCAAGGCTCTTAATACGTGGTTGAACAAATACATCATTATCAACGGCGTTGCTTAATACGAGTGATAACTTAATATCGCCATCACGAGTTGAGTCGTCTTCAATCATTGAAGCAATGGCAAAGCCTGGGTATTGAATAGTCAAAGTATATTCTTGTGGGGTACCAGCATTAAGAGTGATGTCCTTAGTGATACCACGTTGGTTAGGCACGGCACTGGTTTGAAGCTGCTTGTTTCTAGCAGCTAAAATATCAGCCATGCTAGTTGGCTTGTCTTCTGCCTTTGGTGCTTCTGTTGCTTGTGCGTCAACATTTACAGTAGTTTCTACGTTTTGGTTTTCAGTGTTAGTGTTGTCCATAAATTTTTACCTCGCTTAATTAAAGAACTGAATTTTCTACAACGTTTAAGACCTTAACAGTGATGGTTCTTTCACCGGCTTCGTTTGCGGCACCACCGTCAGGCTTCTTTTGAATATATGCGTGTGCGCCAACGTAGTGACGTGAGCCATCACAAGCATCAACCGCATAACCACCGACACGGCGTTCATCGGCTAAGTCGTCAATGATCTTGTTAAATGGTGACATTTGATTGATGGTTAAAATAAAGGTACCGCCAGTTTTGTTGTTAATACTTGCGGTACCTGTTCCTTGAGCATCTTGTTGTACTGATAATAGGTCATTATCATATGAAAAAGTGAAAAGGGTTGTTGCACCATAACCATAAGCGGTCTTGCCGTCAATAGTGAAGTAAACATTATTGGCGTCGTAGGTGCCCATTAACCCCGTTTGTGCGTTGTTATGAGCTGCCATCTAATAAATCCTTTCTAGTTTAAAATTGTGTCTGATTGAACTTCACCGTGGACAGTAATGGAGTGGATTGCACCAGAAACGTGGTAAGTGAAACTCAAACCACCATAGTGGCGGTCAGACAAGTCTTGTTGTGATTGTTCACTACGTTGTGAAGTAGTTACGGTGTAATCACCCTTACCAGTGGTTTCATCGGTTAAGATGATTCCTTGCGCATAGGCTTGTTCCATAACTTGCGTAGCAACACCATTGATCCGAGTAATTCCCACTTGGTCGTATGAGACCTTGCCATTTTCTTGCAAGAATTTCTCTAACTTGTTTTCCATGTTGGTGTTGACCCAGATAATGCCGTGAATAACGTCGATATATTCACCGGACATAGTCCAGCCTTCTGATGTTTCACCAACACCACTAACTTCTACGTATGCGAATGCGTGTGCCCCGTGAATTGCGGACAATTCATTTGAGGTCAAGACTTCTGGGGTTACACCCTTTAATTGCTTGAACTTCCAGGTCACAGGACCAACGGTCAAGGTAGCAACTGCCCCAACGAGAGCACTGTCCATGTTTTCAGCGGTGTCATGCTTCAAACCAACAGTGTAGTTTTGCCCATAAATCTTGTTGAATTGAGTTACATCATTGCTTTGAACTACTAAGATGTGGTTCTTGTTAGCTTCAAAGATGTTTGATAAAGCAACTAAGTTGTCGTCAACGTCATTAGATGTGCGAACTGCAAAGGTCCAGTTAAAGTACCAGAAAGCCTTCAAAGCGTCGTATGCCTTTGATGGGTCATAGTCCAAAACTGCCACACGGTCGGAGTGGTTAGATTGTGCAAAGTAGGTTTGTGCCTTCTTGTAAACTGCGGTGTCTTCACCGTAATCAACCGCAACCGCGTCAATGTTCTTGTATTCGCGGTAAATTGCGCCAGTTGCCTTGTCGGTCTTGCGTAATAAGATGCCGTTCATACGGTCTTGTACGCTTAATTGATCTGGCAAGGTGGTTGCTGGCGTAGTTTGTGCGTTACCTTCGGAGCTCTTATCGCCTTTGCCATCTGGTTGCGCTGGCATTGGTGCCTTTGCAGTGACAGCATTTAAGATTAAAAGATTACCCAGCCCAACTACTGGACGTGGATGTAAAACAGAAATAACCACGTTTACGTCGCTGACACGGTCATATGGTGCAACAACAGTGGTTGTCTTAGCATCTGCCATTAAATTTCCTCCTTATTTTTGGACACATTAAAAGCGCTGTCGGTATCACTACCAACAACGCTCGATGTGCCTTTAATTGATTCAATTGTGTAATCCTCGACATTAAAGTTGAGGTCTTTTTCCAAAAACTCAAAGCCACCAGTAACGGTGAAAGAGCAATCAAAACCATAATCGCGGTCATAATTAATGCCCTGCAAGGTGGTTCTGTCGCCCGTGTTACCAATGCTTTGAGGTACTATGTACGCTTGCTTAAAAAACCTGCGATACGGTACTTCGTGGAGTGCTTCAAACAGCTTTCTAGCAAGGTTCATAGCTTGTACGCTCGAATTAGAGTGACAATCAATCTGCATAGTGCAGATATACTGTCTGTGCTTGCCTAGCCAGTCGGCATTAGGTTCTTGGTCAAAGTCAATCCATTTGAAAGTGAAAAACGGATAATCCTCCATTTCGTCAATGTTTGCATCTTCGACCAACTCGCATCCCGTGACCTGATTGACCAGCTTTCCCAGAATATATTGCACTAAGAAATGATCACTCAATACCGGTAAATTGCTATCCATTAGGGTGCTTGTCATCTCCCTTTAGTGCATAAATGACAACATCGGAATAGCCTTGAAGGTTAGAATTACCAGTAATTCGGTACTTTTGGCCCGGTTGAGACGGCACTTCTACGGTCGAGTTCTTGGGATAAAGCTTAGAACTGATCCATAAAAGATCTGCCTGAGCCATCTCCCCACCCGTATAAAACTGAGCCATGAAAGAGTTTTGTGCGTTATTTGGAACAACTGGTTCATGTCGCTGTTCCGGTTGTACCTCTGGTGCGTCATCGTCTTCAACTCTTACACCACCCACGTAGTGAAAGTGAGCCTTTTTGGCTGGGCTGTCATATGGGCGAACCGTCAAGTCTACCCCAAAACTATCCAGCATATCCGCAAATGGGATATAGAAACTCATAGCGTGCCCCCTGTCATTGGCAAAATTTTCCAAGTAATGCGCTTTTGAAGCTGTCCAGTGTCAACAAGTGGGTTATTAGCCCCACGTTTGTTATCGATGGTCAGCGGCGCGTTACCTGGCTTTGTCCAACGTCTCATTACCTCTCTCATATCACTCACGCCCATGCGTCCTAGCTTTTCAAGTAAGGCTTTACCAGTCTTGCCATCATACATAATCTCTTCAATGCCTGCCTTGATGTAACGGCGGTATTTTTGACGGTAGTCTATGCCGGTTTTCCTGATAAAGGCACGGGCTGGAATGTCTACTTTTTGCATTAAATAGAAATATGTGACCAATTTGCCGTCTTGATTGACAGCCGCAATGTGCTTGCCTTTAGGGATGAACAATTGATACTTATTTCTAACGTCTTTTGCAGTAACGTTCTTTCCGAACTCTTTAATAGCCTGCCTTGATGGAATCCATAAGAAGCCGCTGGCGTTTTTAGGGCGAATGTGCGCCCCGTACTCATTGGCTCTCACGACTGTTAAAAGCAAGCTATTTTCATCACTGAAAAAGCCAATTACTACCTGATGGTGGTTTAAATAGTCCATTTCTTTTGTGATATGATCTAGCCTATTTTCGATTTCTTCAAAACTGTCAGCCATTAGTGTTGCACCAATCCATATCTTGTAATGCTACCGTTGCCATAAAGGTTATATAGCCATAGATATAGCTGCCCCCACGGCGAACGCTGGAATAGCTTTAACTTGCTAACGTCAGCATATGTACGTTTCAACACTGAAACCTGTTCACTGGTGACATTAGCGCCACCATCGCCCATAGCCTTGTTAATTGTGATTAAATGCAATGCTAGGTATTGCGTAGCCATTTCACGTGCTTTGATAGTCTCACCAGCATTGTTCGTGGCAAGTTTTGGAAAACCGTCAGCCATCGCAATCTGATAAGCATTGGTCAATAGCCCATTTAACGCATCGTCGGACAGTTTAGAAGTTAGATCTGGGCTTAATTGTTTCACAGCATTAAGCATGTCTTGTAAATCGTCCATAGGCTACCTCCGAACTAGGCTTTCTTTGGGTCGTTGATACCGTGCAATTGTACAAATGCGTGTGGGTAGTACATCACAAGACCACCAAGACGTTCAGTGTAAGGGATTGTGGTACGTCCTGAATGGTATTCTTGTGGTAATTGATGAACTTGTTGAGCCACTGGAATTTGTACAATGTCGGCGTCATTCAAGAAGATATAACCCATATCTTGCTTATTGCCGTTAGAGCCAAAGTTTTGGTGTTCAAGTTCAGGAACTGCCTTAATGTCTTTAAACCATGGTCTAATCATTTGCAATACAGTCATTTGTGGATTGTATTGGTTGTAAGGCATATCAAGCTGGTCAATTGCGCTTTGTGGCAACGCTAAAATTGGTTGAGCGTTTGAATAGCCAGCTAAGTGTGTAATCTTGCTCTTTGCGTCTTTGAGCCAATTTCTAATCTTTAAGTTGTTGTCTGGGTCGTCAGCAAGTGCATCAAATGTAACCGGTGCGGTTGATTCTTGCACGCCCAACTTAGAAACTGGGTCAGTCAAGCCATTAATGTTAAGTGCTGGGTTTGAATTATGAAGTCCATTAAAAATAAGCTTGTTTTCGGCTTCTGCCAGCGCTCTCCGGGCTCTTGTTGCCATTGGCGTTAAGATGTCCATGCCTACTTGTTGAGCTTCACCAAGTTGTTGACGTGAGTATCTAACCGCAATCGCAATATCGGTCAAGTTGGATGCTGATTCGGTTACATTCATGTCAACTACTGGGATATCGTCGGCACCGTCAACATAGTGTGCGGCTTGTCCGGCGGTAGTCATTACCTTGTATGTGGTTTGCTTAGTCCATGCTGGAACGCTAAAAGTATGGAAAAGGGACATAGCTGTTAATTCTCGTTCCTTTGGGGTCTTAATAACGTTGTCAACATAGGTAAGTTGTTCACGCGTTAAATAGTCCTTATTCGCCATTATTTACCTCCGTTCTTGTTGTCTGTGCTAGTTGTTGAACCCGTTGATAGGGATGCTGGCTTTGGGTCAACTGCTGGTGTGCTAGGTTGGTCAACTTGTGGCGCGTTAGCATTTTGCAAACCTGAACCTGTAACAGCCGTATTAGAAAGCTGGATACGGGTTTGCATGCGTGCGGTACCGCCTTTATTGCCGGAACCTAAAAAGACGCCAACGACTGTGTCGCTAGCGCCTGCTGGCTTGAAATTACCGTCCTTATCAACGGCGGCATTTTCGTTCTCATTTACATCTTCATTGATTGGTACTTGAATAGTTCCTTCACGAACTACGCCAAACAATTCACCGGTTTGCCACTTGTCAGCGTCAATGTTTTCTTGTGTCAAATGGTCGGCATTCAAATAAGTTCTGCGTAAAGCCACGCCGAAAATATTTCCGCCGGTTGCTGGAACTACCAAACCATCTTTAATTGCGACACCTTGACCGAAGCCGATTGGTGCTCCTGCTTGTTCGGTGTTGATTGTTGCGCGCTCAATGGTTGCTAATTGACCTGGTGCAAGTTCACCGGTGTTGTAAAGTTCTCCATCTGGAATTGCCATTTAATTACCTCCTTAGGCTAAGTGGTAGCGGTCTTTTGCGGGTTTATTGTCTACGCTGTCTGTCTTGACATTGGTTTCAATACCCGTGTAACCAACTACGCCAGAGTTATTGCGATTCTTGATTGAGTCAAAATAAGCGTCAATGTAATCGTCTGATTTATCGCTTAAATCAACAGAATCAGTCTTGCTGATAGCTTCTAACTTCATTTCTTTTGGAGATTTGCCCTTAAAATCAAAAGAATCGCCAACATATGGCTTTACTTCATCGATAAGTGCCATACGGTCAGCGATTGCTTGATCTAGTGCATCCCCTTCAAACTTTTTCTTTTCTGCGGCTAATTCCTTTTCAAGAGAATCAGCCTTGGCTTGTGCTTCATCAAGTGATTTCTTGTTAGCATCAGCGCCACCCTTTAACTTGTCGCGTTCGGCTGTCAAAACCTTAATTTGAGCGTCAAGTTTGGCAATTTTTGAGTTATTAGCCTTGTTGTCAGCATCAAGCTTTAAAATCTTGTCTGCGTCGGCGGTTGCAACGGTTACGTCGGCACCGTCTAAGCGAATCTTTGTTGTGTCCATTGATGTTCCTTTCTCTTGTGGGTCATCTATAACCATCTCTGCGCTGTCCCCTGTGAGTCGCACTGAGTGACCAGCTCGACCACGACGGACAACCGCAACGTGGTTAATTTGAATATTTTTTTGTGCAGAATCGTACTGCATGCCCTTATAAGTGCCTTTTACCGGCACTAAGTCAGTTTGAAAACCTATTGAAAGTTCTTGTTTGCCGCCTTGAATTTCTTTAATTAGCGCGCTATCTGTGATAGTCATGTCAACTTTCATCTTGTCGCCGTCAACATGAGCGTTATTTGCGGTAAAGCCTTTCATATATCGACCTGTATTGGTCGTGTTCACTGATTCCGGTGGGTGATCGTCCGTAATTGGCTTTGAATTTGCGCTCTCAACAGCGGAATCAGTTAATAAATCGTCCGGAAGCTTGGCTTCCATCGTGACTTTGCCGCCACTGTCGATATATGGAAAAACACCCACACGGGCAATCGGTACGTCTTTCACATGCAAGAAACCGGTTTGCGAATCAACAGAAAATTTGTTAATTGTCGCTGTATCGTACCGTGTCAGGTTCATGCTATTCACCTACTGGCACTAATACCGGTTCTTTGGGGATGTACAAAGTTTGTTTTGGCCTAACTCGCATGGTGTCCTTAGGCACATGGTTGAAATAGCGTAATTGCTGCAAAGCGACCTTGTACTTTTGAGCAACATCAAACAAAGATTCACCATCTTGCACGGTGTACTGTTCGCAGCCTGTATAATCGAACATCCCTCTAGGGTCTTTTACTTCTGCCATTGGCTTCACCTCCTTTGCTACTGGTGTTGGTTTGACAACTTCAATAGGCTTTTCTACCTTTGGAGCTACCTCCACGCTTTTAGGCTTCAAAGCATCAATTGCTTGCTTAGTTTCTTCATTGGTTAAATTGGTTGAAACTGGTTTAATTTCGTTTGAATCTGCCATAAAATCCTCCTAAAGTTTCACAAAGTAAGAATGTTGATTTGGCGGGCTTGAATGAACTTTGTCCCTACGTGGGTAACAAAGATTTTTCACAAAGTCTGCTAATTTTGGGCACAAAAAAAGCGCCCCCTCGCATTGAGGAAGCGTTTGTGTTTCATTTAATTTTTAGTCAATCGGGTCAGCATAGCATCTGCACCTTATCGGTTCACCAGGTAGTTGACCATTGTCCCCGCCGTTGGGGTCATCATACTTAAATTCTTTGCCGTCTAATTCCCTGTGCTTCGGTCTTACCCGTTTGTCCTCCATTGAGCGCCAAATATATCGCGTTGAGCCTGCTTGTTGGTTTCTATACGCGTCAATCTGGGCTAGTATCTTGCCTGTTTGGTCAGTAGCTATCAAGTCAGCATGTCGCAAGGCCATCCCTGTACGGTCTCTAATCGCATGTGTGATGTCGGTCAAGCCACCGCCAGCGTTGATATTGCGATAGATGTCGCCTTTTAGCTGGCCCATGTATCGCCCTTGCATGGTCTTAATTAATTGGGTGTTTTCTAAGATCTTGCCCCACGTGTATTCACGCAATTTTGCGTTATCTCTTAGCGGATTAAGCGCATAAGGTCCAATTTTCGTTTGAATTGCTACTTGATGGGTACGCGTTTTATTAGCACTGAACTGACTTACTGCATAGACAAACCGCATTGTCATATCATGCAAAATTTGATCTGTGACCGTGTTTTCCACGTTAATCGATATCAAATTTAAAGTTTGTTGCACGTAATTTGTCCACTCCGGTTGGCGTGAATTATCTGCGTCTGTGAGCATTTTTGTCCCATTAAGAAGATAATGCCTTAAATGAACGTCAACCGCTCTGAGGGCTATTTTTTGCCATTCTCGAATGAGTTTGGACATATCTCGGTAGTATGACCGTTCAATTTTTAACGGGTAGCCATTTCTTCGCCTAGCCATCGGGATGCGCCTTTTCTAAGTCTTTGTAGTACTGGTCAATTTGCTCTTGCGTGTATCGAGCTTCGATATTGTCAGCGCTGTCAGTCAAGTTTGCGTTATTCTGCATCCCTTGAATTGCGTTGTTGCCTTGCCCGTTGAACATGTTGCGAACTTCATCAGGGGCAAAAATACCGTTTGTGACAAGCGTACCAGCTGCATTTGCGTGGTTGACCAGCGTTTCGCTTTGCGTCTTGTCGTCTGGCGTCCACAGTGGATTAAACTCGATGTGCCATTCTAAGCTGTCTGGGTCTAAATAACCGCCAAACTCTTTTGAGTACATCAGCAACCGCACAATATTCATGATTTCGGCCTTCAAAACTTGCTCTTGTAAAGCTTTAACACTGTCATAGTAATTTTGAACGTCTTGTCCTGCGCCTGCTAGTGTTCCAGACTGCTCACCAGTTAAAACAGATTTAGGGATGTTTGACGCTGTTGAAAGATCTTGCCACAAATAATCAAGTAAGACGTTCATGCCGCCAGTTGGCGTTTCCAGCTTGGTCACGGTGTCATCGTTACCAGTGAACATCATAGCTTCGGTGTTTGCTACGCGTGCTAATTCGTCTCTGTCGCGTCTGAACTGGTCTAATGGTTCATTCATCAGCCTATCAGATTGGAAGACCTTAAATGTGAACTCTCGTAGCATCTTGCCCACGGACTCCGTAGCAATCGCCATGTTATTGAGTTGCTTTTCACACCGCTTAATTATTGATGTTCCTGTTTGGTCATCGTCAAACTTGTCTAAACTGATGTGGCTATACCTAGTAGCATCAAGGACAATTGCGTTTTCGTCTTTGATTTCTTTCGTTGGATTACCGTGCCTGTCTAACGTGGTGGCGGTTTGTTTTGGCTGAATCTTTAATTTGGACTCTTTGCCGTAATCGTCACTCGTTGGGTCATCATCGGTTAGATAGCTTTGTACATTCTTTTGTCCAAATGCGTGCAGTGCTACCACATTCTCAATGTTTTCAGGGTCAAGAGGGTCAAATGTACTTGTTGAATTTGTCTCTTTAACTAGGTAGGTTATATAGCCATCTCCGTGTTTGCGTTGATAGATGATTTGCTGAGATAAAACCTGTTGCGTTTTTAAGTCATTTAAGCGATTTTGATACATCTCTTGTAAATCTGGCTTGCCTGGAATGACTAAACGGAATCCGTTTCTTGTGGCGTCTTCTGCGACCTTTGAGACCATCTTATGAGCGATAGCATCATACTTGTATCGGTCGTCTAAGGCTTCATAGTCCTGTGAGTGATCAGCTGTCTTCCATGCAATTGACTCATAGTCAACCGTAGGACTTAGGTCAAGCGAATCAGACCGCACAACTGGCGTTTTGAAGTGCCTTATTTTCTTTTTGGCCATTGACATCCTCCTTTCCTAGTATCTAACAATTGGGCCACCAAACTTTGTGTTAAGCCGTCTTAGTGCGTACACCATCGAGTCCACATTGTCATCGTGCGCCATGTTTGGAAAGCCCAAAATTTCAGCTATCCAGTCTTTAACTTCTGGGTGCCATGCGGGATGCGGTATATAAACCTGTCCAGCTTCCCACATTGGAGATACTGACGCCGCACGTGCTTCCTTGCTGTCTGCACCTGGTGACACCGGCATAATTCCTGGAATCTCACGTCTAAGCGTGTCAATAATTGCGGGACCGTTTGCCTTGTCTTCGACCATTTTCACGGTTGCCTCTGGATACATGCGGGACATAGCTCTAATAGCGTCTAGCGTCTCAGTAAAGCTCAATCGCTTGTGGCACCAATTAGGACGCAAGTAGCAATTAGCATCACGGCGTGACCAAACTTGACCAGCCACAAAGTCGTCATTAGCCTTGCTTTTAAAAGTTGCATCCCATGCTTGAACGGTCTGATCTAGGTGACGTGGTAGAATTACCGCATCTTTGTCGGTTAATCCTAGCCTTGCCTGCGTTTCTCTACTGTCCACGTAGTACTTAACCCATTCATCTTTGAAAATGTTACCGCCCTCAACAATTGGGCTTTGCTGGTACAGTGCGGTAAATTTGACCGTCCCCATGTCGTGCTTGTGAGTAAGCAATTCATCGAGTGTGTGCAACTCTGGACACAGTGGCTCTCCGTTGTGGCGTCCAATTGCGTCTGTTGTCCCTGCTGGGATATCCTCCGCAATCGCTGGTAGTTTGATTTCTTCCCATGGGAGGGATGATTCAGACAATAAGCGCCCGGCTAGGTCGTCTGTTTGCCATCTGGTCATGATCACGATAACCGAGCCACCTTTTTGCAAACGTGGGTAAAATGTCAGGTTCCATTCGTCCCATATCTTGTCTTTGACAGTCATAGAGTGGGCTTCTTCCGCGTTTTTCACGGGGTCATCAATAACTAGCAAGTCGGCACTCATACCAGTAGCACCACCAAGAACAGACGTAGCGTAGAAGCCACCTCTATGGTCTTGGACGGTGAATGTCTGAGCTGTATTCTTGCCTGTCTTTAATCCGAATAACGCCCCTGACCAATCAGAAAAAGCACGCCTGTTGCTTGCCGCAAACTGACTATATAAGTCTTGTGAGTAAGCGACTATCATGGCGTGCTTGTCTGGATATTTCATCAAGTAATAGCTTGGAAAAGTTTTCGTTATAGTTAAGCTCTTTCCATGCTGTGGCGGCATAGAAATTATGTAAAAATGCTGCTCACCGTCCGCTATCTTTTGCAGTTTCTCGGTGATCAGTTTGGTATGTGGGTACATACGCATACTTGGATTAGCCAGCAAAAAGTAATCACTGTAACTTCGCCTTGCAAGTGATTCCTTTGCGGCTAACGCGATGCCGTTCTTTTCAGCGGCTGTCAGCTTAATCATCGTCTTCACCTGCTAACTTCGCTAAATTGCGTAATTCCTCAGTGCTTAGCTTGTCCATCTTCTCACGAGTCTTGTCAGCAACTGTATGGAGCTGTTCGGCTTGCGCCTTTGCTACCTGTGCCTCTGCCTGTGCCTTAATAGCTTCGGCTTGTGCCTTCTTTATCTGTGCCTTATCGGCATCAGAAACCGGATAACGTTTCAAGATCGAGTCATACGCTGTTTGTATCTCTTTGATAGTCGGATAAATCTCACGATAAACTGGTTCGCCCGTAGCTTTATCATCACCAACGTACGCCTTGGCTTTTGCTTCACCACGTGCAATAGCTGTAATCCCTTGAAGTGCCTCACTAGCCTTCATAATCTTGCTATCTTCGAGCTTCTTCATCTGAGCATCGATATAAGACTTGATACAGGGTTTTAACAGGGTTTTACTTGCCTCATTGCTAATTGCATGTGATGACATCTTATCAACCTTATAACCTGCTTTTTTGTACGATTCAGTGGCGTTGCCGGTCTTAATGTATTCATCGGCAAACTTTTTTTGTTTTACTGTCAGCTTTTGACCACTCAACCGGCTTCACCTCCTTAAAGCTACTTAGTCATTAATATTTTTATTTTGTTTCAATTGTGTACCCATCTTTTTTCGTGTATGTAACCATATAACATCGATCACTTGTTACATTTGCATTAACGTCTGGGGCGTCAAAGTTCATAAAGCAAATTACATATTTATCAATATCGTCTTCATAATACGTAATTCTTAAACAATCACAATCTGCTTTATCTAAATAAGCTTGCTTAACTGCAAGAGCCTTAGCATTCCTATAGAAATTCATAAAAGTCATTTGCTGTCAGTCCTGATTTATCAAATATGTAATGAGCATGCATAAGCCGCCAACTGCGAGTACGCCAATATAAAAGACTATCAGCGCTATTAATGGCGCAAATACCAGCCACCAAGACCAAGCAATAAAGCCCATTATCTTGGCAATTACAAAAATTGTTGTCAATACAAATGCTAATGTTTTCATGTATCCTCCTAAATTTGAGCATAAAAAATAAGCGTCACCTTTTGGCAACGCCTATTCATTCCAGTTATATCTATACCTGTCTATATACTCTGCTGCTTTGGTTTCCTTGTTAAGCCCTTTTCTTACCATAGCAGCCAAAGTTTTACGATATGCCTGTGATTCTTTCTGCTCGTACCTGTTGCGGACTTCTCTGCTTGCCGTCTCTGGATATTTACCTTTCGGAGCATACCTGTTATACGTTGACATCGCACTATTATAGTAATTTTTAACTGCTGGGCGTTCTACCGCTGCTTCATTTTTTGATAATGGGAAATTCTTAAAATCTTCAAAATCGCTTTTCATCCACTCTTTAAATTTTCCACCAGGTTCAAACTGAGGAAAATCAACATCGTCCGGAGCATCGTGACCCATATTGGTATGTCTGGCAAAATATGTTAAGTTCGCTTGATTAGTAAATTGGGGGTGCCATCCACCTGCAAAGTCCCCAACTTTTCCATTTTTCTCAAATTGATTAACTTTATCAATAATCTCTTGTCTGATGTCCTTAGCCCACTTAATTTGCTTTTCTGAGCCCTCCAATTCAGGTAGGTCAAGTTTGGCACCACCACCTGCTTTTTTACCAAACGAACTACTTCTTCCGCCCATGTGATTATCTCCTAACTTATTTTCAAATCATCTTTTCGATGGATCCACCATTTTGCATCATTTTGATTTAATATTTTTCTTCCTTGATCATAAAAACGGGTTAATGCCTTATTAGCATTTTTCTGTCTTGTGTGTGCAATTTCTCGCCCTCGTTTTAATGAAATCTTGCCTGATCGTATATCATTAGCTAAATCATGTAACTGAGAATCCATATAGCCATGTTTATATAGAATATCTTGTACATCATCTCTAACAGAATCGTTTATTTCATAGAGGTTTACAAAAGTTCCTTGTTTCAATGCATCATAATGTGTTTCACCACGAAGAGCTCTGATTGCTTGATGTGCTACGCTATTATTAACTTTACCATTTTTAAACGCTTCAATATATGGTTCTCTTAATTTTTCGGCTTGTGCAATTTGTTCAGGAGTGCCTTTTAAATTAGGTGCACTTGACCCTCCCGAATGTCTAAAACTGCCTGATCTACCACCCATTAGTCTTTGCTTCCTTCCATTTATCCGTGAATGACTTCACATGAACCATGTTGCCCTTGCATTGTTCGGGCACTTTTCCATAAAAAATAATGGTCGAGGGATTTAATCTCTCAACCATCTTGTAATATCCCGCTATAAAATCGTCTAAAACGTCGGCACAACCCACGCTAGACACTGCCACGGTGCTTTCGTGCGGTTCACCGTCAAAACACCAATCGAAACTGTCCGGCGTTGACCAGCTAATCGTTGGTATCACATGAACGCCGTGAGCTTGCAAATACGCCGCTACCCAGTGTTTTCTAAAATGATTATAGATATTAAGCACGTTGGGAAAATCCGTGTATGTACTAAAATCTGGGCTCATAACGAAGTCGAACTCTTTCAGCATATCTATATATTTTTCTGGGTATTTCCATATGCGCATGAACTGGTAGTCGTCTAAGAAGAAATGCACGCCCTTACCTGTTCTTTTTTGCGTGGTTCTTGCTGAATTGAAGCCAATCCACTCAACGTGGTGGTACTCTTCTGGCTCAATCACGGGAATATCGTACATCCCTACTCCATCAAATATGGCTTTTTCCTGATTTTCCCAGCTGTTGCGTGAATATTTATACGTTTGCGTCATGATAAGCTGCTTTCCCACATATTAGTATTTTTAACAGATGGCAGCCTAATTTCATCCCCAGCGCCCATATATAAATAAACAGTTCCTCTGTAACCTTCATTTTTTGAAACGCACGTTCTCTTCAAATTAAGAAGAACTGGAACGATATACATTTCGTCGCCATCCATGTTTTCTATTGTTTGAATATGTAGAACACTTTTAAGGGCTTTCTTACCAAAGGCGTCCCGTATGTCTCCAATAGCATGCCATCTTTCAAGTTCCTGCAAATCATCAGAAAGTGGATGTTGTTTTTCAATTTCATCAAACATTTGTAATCCCCGGTCCTTCAACTTTATCTCCTACATGGTTATCAATTGTGGCATCAAGCATGTCAAAATGATTATTGCCCTTGCAAAATACATTTGCATGAATAATAAAGCCGTTTTTAAGTTCACCTGTAAACACGCCTGTATTTAAGAAATAAGGATCACCGAAGCCGTAGCATTCATGTCCGTCAATGTTGATACTGTTGCCTTTATCTGTCATTGCTTTTTGTCCAACGTCGATTTAACCATGTGACCTTGCAAATCCATAAAATACACGTATTTCAAGCCGTCCCTTGGTGTATATACTTTGGCTTTTATTCCATATTGATCTTTAACAAAACTAATATCGAATTTTGGCTCGTACTCTTCTAAATCTTCTAAAATCACACTACAAAATTTGCTAATATGCCTATTCCGTAGCATCCTCTTCAATTTTTTCATATGCCTAATTTCTTACTCCATTTATCCAAGAATTCCTGTGGTCGCATCCCTGTATCAGCGACAAACCAATCAATAAATTCTTTATCTACGTCATTTTCAACACAATAAATGGCGCGTTGTATTCTGCGCTCTAATAATGACCCTTTAAGCGGATTTTTAACGCCGTGGTATCTTCTACGTTTATGTGCCACAGCCTCGCCTATGGTCTTATTTTCTTGTGTTAGCGGGTGTCTTAGTCCTTCCATGAATCTCCATACTTTTCTATGTACTCTTGTGGCATCATGCCCGCTTTTTGTTTAAACGCCACAAGCTTAATCATGTCTACTGCCTTGTTGCTGGTATTGTACTTAACTAAATGCTCGGCTTCTTTGACCAGCTTGTAATGCTTTCTAAGCTCGTAATACTTTTCTGGGGTCAATTAATCGCCCTCCACGCTTAAATCGCTAATGCGCATGTCTAAAACGTTAACTACGGTCATCATCGCATTACGCTGGATCTTCAACAGCTTTACTTGATAGTCTGACACACCTAGCGGATTGATGATTTTGCTGTCAATCTTTAATAAATTGTCTTGCAAATGTTGCTTTTCACCGGTTAACTTGCTGACTAATGTCTTATTTTGCATACTTTCTTGATCCTCCTTATGCAAAAACGTGCTCTCGTAGTCCTCAATGCTTGGTACTACCGATTTCGGTATAGGAATTATTAGTTCCGGTTCATCTTGCCTAATTTCAGCTTCTTTGATGTCGTCCTCTGGTGGACGATACTTTGATTCGTGCCAAAAACCGCTTCTTTTTGGTGTAGCCTTACTGTTCTTTTCTTCAACCCACTTGGCTAGCGATTTGTCTGGTTTATCTGGTTTTTTGTGATACATTTTTACTCCCTAGAAACACAAAAAAGACATCACACGAAATGTGCAATGTCTTCAATGTTTATTTAATTTTATGGTGGCTGAAAGATTTGAACTTTCAAAGCCTTTCGGCGACAGTTTTACAGACTGCTTGCGTTAGCCATTTGCATAAGCCACCATGATGACCTGACCGGGACTTGCACCCGAAATATGCATAAAGCATGGTTTTCAATTAGCCTATCAGATCGCACCTAGGATGCATCGGAATCGAACCGATAAGAGAGATCAGAGGGTGCGTGATCCCTACGCCGTTTACTAAACGTCAAACCCACCATTGGTTAGCTGCATCCTACAACAGACTCACCAGGATTCGAACCTAGATTACTGGTTTTGGAGACCAGCCGCTTGCCGTTAGCAATGAGCCTAAAAGCCACAGTCGTACTGTGGTTTCCTAACTATATGGATAACAGTTAGAAAGGTTAGAAATGAATAAATTTTGAACTTCAAAAAGAGCATATATTTGAGCCTTTTACAGCCCAATAGGGAGTGTGGTGCTCGAACCCACGATCCTTGCAACGCTCTACCATCTGAGCTAACTCCCTGCCTGATCAAATGAGGTACACGATGCTTGCATTAAGCTACTCTTTTACAATTTCTGGCTCTTAGCCTTCTCTGCTTTATGTCGGAATGCAGACGTCCTCCACCGACTTTGCTCACGAAATCAACCTCAACGGTCTGTGCCGGAATCGAACCGACGTTTCCGCATAGACAGTGCGGCGCCCTAGACCTCTGGACTAACAAACCATGTGCACGCCTGTGCGTGACTAACTTAACCATTTATGTAAGACCGGTTATTGCCTCACATAATCGCTTTATTTTATACGTCGCTAGCTTCGAACCGACGATAGGAATAGCTGGACTCGAACCAACAAATTGCGGGCCAAAGCCCGTTGCCTTACCGTTTTGGCTATATTCCTAGAATGCGGGTGGCTATTAACCACTTGAACTTGTTAAATCGTTGATTATTCAGTCACAAGTTTAAGCAAGTCGCAATATAAGGAGCGACCTTATATCTCTTGCTTAATTTAAATCTTGGTGAGGGTTTATCCTCCAACTTTCACCCAACAATGCGATTGATGGTTATGCAAAAACCTGTATTGTTATTTCCACGTTTTGGGCTACTCGTACGGCACGTATCAGTTATACCCGCATTTCTGCGGATCATCGTGGACCGAGATTTTAGTTTACATTTACCTCGTGGTTCCCTGGCATGTCTGCCAGATTAGCGTGAGGCCGCTTTATGCAGAGCGCCTAAATCTCCGCCGGCAATTGTAATCTCGCTGATATTGTTGCCTACTTTATCAATAATTTAATGCTTTCTCACTCAACCAACGACACCTATTTCCTTTCCGGTGTAGGTCAACCAAAGATATTACCCTTTGGCTAGTCTGAAATTCCGTCGGTATCCCGGCAAAACGTCGCTGTCGATTTATAGATTGATGGCGTGAGCCCTGTCACAGGTTTATACACACGCTTCCGCATACAAGCAGTGAGGGAATCCAACCCCCGCACGTGACCAACTTGGTCAGCGATATACCATATCTATGGTTCTTGGTGCTTGCAACATTTTCAAGTAAAAACTCAAAAGCACCAAGTTGAAATTGTTAATGAATTAAATTTAACGTGCCTCAACACTACTGCTTAACTGGTAGGGCACAGCCCTTTCAGCTAGATAAGTAAATCATCCGTTACTTGTGATGTAGCTTATTTTACTATTGAATGAGCGCCGGTTTTCCACGCCGGCTAAGAGCTAGTAAGGAGTTGAACCTCACCACACCAGGCAATTATATAAAACATATGTGGCATTACACCGAATGCTAGCTCATAATGCCTCGAATGAGGCAAAGTGATTATAAAATTTTGGGATATGGAATTAGAATTGCTCTTCTGCCCGAATAGACGGGCTACAACAGCATCAGGAATCGAACCTGGTCTAGGGCGCCAGCCGCTGTTACTGGTTAATCGGAGATTTTTAATAAATATAGGTTTATTCAAGACTCGTAACAGAAAAAATAAGTTGTTATCGTACTTCTTACTCCATCAGTCGAAAACCCTGCTTCCTAAATTTTCGACAATACTATAATATGACCATTTCACTCCGCTTGTACTCCGACAATACTCCGTTTAAACTCCGTTTTTATTTTTTCGGTAAACGTGAAGGTCATCAAAGTAAGAAATGCTATACCAGTCTTTCCACTTTTCAAACCTGTCAGCAAACTCACACAAAGCTTGGCGCTTTTTGATGTAGTACTGACTATCTTCATAGCCTAGTTCCTGCTGAATCTTGTAATCTTCCATGTTTTGCAAGTAAGCCTCAGACAAGATTTTTTGATATGGAGTTCTGCCGCCATTTCTACAATTTTTTATGGTTTTGTAAATTGCTTTACATGCTTGTTCTGCTTCCATGATGCGGTTAAAACTTGACTCAGTATGATTTATCCCACCATGTGAAGAAACGCCTGACGCATCCATTTTGGGGCTAGATAGGTGTGAATCATCAACAACAGACAGATCAGAAACATTTAAACCTGCATAATTTTGAAAATGCTCAAATTTAAACGTAAGAAAATTCCTCACGTTTTTTGCGGTTGCCTTTGAATCAACCTCTAAATTATCATCTAGTGTCATTTGCTCTGCTCTATCTGCCATTCTTATATCACTCCGTCATTAATCTTCCCATGTAACTGTTACCTCAACATGGGGATGCATTGAATACCATTTCTCCACGCTGTGCGTAACAATCAACTTATCGTCTTCATAAAATCCATCTTGCAGCACCATCTTTTTGTGTAGCGCTTTGTTTAATTTCATTTTTGGGTTCATCCCATCAAAGATTATTTTTGCGATGTTGTCGCTATCTGGCTTCTTTGTGGGGCGTTCTTTGCCTTTTAAGCATAATTCCCTGCGCTTTTTAGAAAAGCCTTTAGGGATGCCAAAATAAGCTTTTATGGACACGCCACACTGTGAGCTGATCGGCTCACTTATCTTGTGTTCTTTTCTGGCGTAAACTGCAAAATATCTCACAATATCCTCATATCGGTGCGTTTTTGCTGGTGTGTAAGTTCTAACACCGCCAGCCCTGCGTACTGTTCGTGGTCGTTCTTTGCTTTGCGGTTCACCAGGTACTACAAACTTGATGCAATTAACCGTCATTCTTTCACCAGCTTTGCAATCCTCTTTAAAGCATCGTTAAACTGCTTATCATTTCTGCTTCGATAGCTGGACGTTTTCAAGCCACTCATAAGCGTTGCCAGCGCCTTGATGTCCTGGTCTTGTCTTGTCTGATCTTCAATAACAATGTCATGCAACTCAGTCATTTTCCTTGCTATGGCATTGATAGATTTAGCGTTAGCTACTTCACCTTTCTGGACTTGAATTAGATCTTCTTGCAGCAAGTCTAGTTCGTCCCACATGATACGTTGATTCTGAAGCAGCGCACTCAGGTTTTTATTAATTAGCCGCCAAGTCTTTATATCCTGATGTGTAGATATAAAAATTAAAACCATCAATGCGAATGACATAATCACATTAACTATTGTCATTACTTCGCTTACTACTGCCATGCAGTCCCTCACTTTCTGCTAAAAATCATGTAAGCTTCATCAGGCTTGATCTTAGTTAGCCTGTCTAAGTCAATATCTTCGTTATCTGCCTTAACCTGTCTTACTGCCTTTTCAATTGAATATGTCATTGGTGTAGTTCTACCCGTCTCAATACATTCAATTACAAAGTACTCAGAGTGATTTACCTCTAACACACGATAATGCGTATTAGTTGACCAGGAATAGAAATAGTCACCTGCTTCTAGTTCGTCTGGACTGCAATACAGCTTTTTCAAGTCATTAAATAGTTTCATCTTTGTATTGCTCCTTTAAACGCTTCAACTTCCATGAAAAGCCTGAAATAGTCTCCATAGCCTTGACCATTTGCTTTGCACTTCCGTAACTACCATAAAAATTAACGTTGCCGTTAAGATATAATTCGCAATAAGGAAAATTACTGTAACGAATGTAAGTTACGTCAGGAGTCCCTATGCCTTCCACTACGTTAAAATTATCATCAATATCTTTTAGGTCCTTTTCTAGCTGGTAAACTAGCTCTTTACGCTTTTCCTCAAAGGTTGGCTTGTGAGGTACCGTGGTAATCAGAATGTTACTTTCAGGTGCTGGCAATTTCGTTGGATCAAAACTAATAGATTCAGCACTCGCATACACAACGTCCCCTAAATCTTTGCCAAAATACTCGTTTAATGCTTCACTTAGCTTCTTTTCTTTATCGTTCATTTCTAAACCTCCTAAAACGGAATATCGCCGTTATTTCTAAGTAACTCGGTCAAACCGCCAATTTCATCTAAGATTTGATCCGTTTTTTCTTTTTCGTACTGCTCAATCTTTTTTGCTTTAAAAGATTCATAATCTTTAAAATTGGATTTCAAATAATCATCAACAAAATCATAAGGATAGCTTTTAGAACTACACATTTCGTCAAAAGCATACCTAAGCTCTTCACAATTGAAACTTTTAGGTTCGTTTTCAAATTTCAGTTCGCCCAAAATAGATTGGCCTAAACCCTCTAGCGCCTTTGAACAAGCAGCATAAAATTGATCAACGGCCTGTTCATGAATTCTCTTTTCTAAAAATGATTTTTTATCTGTATTTTTGTTAGATACTTGTGCCATAAAAATCTCTTCTTTCTTTTTTCATTTCACCAGATAAACTAGAAATCATTCCCTTAGCTAGTGTCATCCAGTCATTTCTAGGTAAAGAATAGTTAATCTGACAATGCTTAACGACTTTAAACGTTTCTTTTTCATCCCAGCCTATAATGCCAACAGCTGGATGGCTTTTGATCCATGAATCATTACGCTCTTTAATTTCTTTTGCCATTTTCAACGGACAGACCAAATAATTTTTATTTCCTACAAACGATTGAGCGGCTTTGGAATGCAAATCCGTCATTGAAACTTTAAGTTCTAAACAACTAAACATTCCATCTTCCTCAATGACAGCATCAATATATTCCGCCTGCCCTACAGGTCTATAAATATGTTTGCCAATTAATTCAGTGTGCCAGTATAAAACTTCAAGTGCTGGATGCTTGCCTTTTTTTAAGGCATCAGCTACTAAAGCTTGTTCCATTTGTTTAGTTAGCTTTGTTTTCATTTTCATGTTCCTCTCTGCAAGTATTCATACGCCAATCTTTTAAAACGTTGACCGCAGTCAACACCGTATACGCTGCTAGCCACACCATTGCGGTAACAATAAACATTACCAGCAAAACTTTGATTACATCAATCATTTGTGCTCCTTAATCCTGTTCATAAATTTTCACCTCGTACCAGTGTAGCCAAGCAAATAGTTTCTGCCGGTCTTCTTTGAAAACTGGTTCAAATCCAATGTATATACCCGGAAATGCAGCATGTGGAGCTTCTTGGGGTGTCCATTCACCTGGCTTTGCTTTCTCAGCTACAACTTCGTCAAATCGGGCTGTTACCTTGCGAAGTCTCTTAACTAAAACGTATTCTTTGCCGTCAACTAGCTGGTCTGCTGACGTAATTAATTTTCTAGTCATCGTCGTCTTCACTTTCTGGATAAATCGTAAACGACTGCGTAATGCGCTCTAAGCCTAAAATGTCAGTCATTTTTTCAACGGTGCTCCAGCGCCCATAATCAATTCCGGTATGTAAATCCACAACTGTCCAATACGGTCCTCGTAATGCAACAATTGCAAAATCAGTTTGCGAATACTCTTTACTGTTAACTCTTACAAAGTCACCAGCATCAAGTTTTTTATCTTTGTTAACGTACTTAATCTTTGTCATTTCGCGCCACCCTTTCTAAGAAGGCATCCCTTTCTTCCCTTAACTTGTCAAATTCATGATCAATCAATTTTAAAAGCAATTCAGTATGTGCATCATGTTTTTTATCATTGTTCAAGCGCGAAAGTATTTCATGCATTTCATGATCATCAAGCATGGTCAGTGCTTTCATAAGCAAGCGCGCATTAACTACTCGCATTTCTTCATCGGTCAAAACATGACCATCATTTGCGGTGAGGCTTTCGGCACAGTCAACCACTATCGCAGATTTGATATAGTCTAATGCGATTGTTGTATCATCCGAACGCTCTACCGATTTTTGAATTCTTTTTACTGTTTCGTCTGTCATGTTCATTAATCCTTTCTCTTTCTTATCTGCTTTAAGGGATCCTGTCGATCAAGTTCCCGCAGAATTCCAGCTATTTCTTTCATCGCAGAATTATGGCTTTTTTGTTTTGCATAATCGCAAACTTCTGAAAAGTTGGTATCTAAATGGGTTCTTACTAAAAGAGCTCCGTTAAAGAAGCCAGTAAACATCCAAACAACTGTATATGTAGTATTCGTGGCTTCGCAGTAAAACTGATCGCCAGTATTTACATCGTCAAAAGGCAAATTAAATAGTGATTGTTGATTCATGTTTAGCCTCCTATGCCTCTCAATTACTTATCTTTATCTTGTGTAGCGTCTTTCCTTAAATCTCTGCCGCAATTCGGGCAAAAGTTCGGGCGTGGCTCTACCTCATATGCCCCTTGATTGATGTCAAATCTAGCTTTGTTATTTAGTGACAAGAAACCGGCAAACCTATGATTGCCCTTTTCTCTAAATGCATATGCGGCTCGATTCATGTTTTTAAAGTCACAGTACTCACATGGTGGCTGTAATACCTTAATCTTCGTCATTGCTTGACTCCTTTACCGTTGCCACTAGATCCACCTTCTTTATATGATCGTAGCTGTTCACTATATCTCGGGCTAAATCGTCAAGATCTGAATAAAAATATTTATCTAGCATGTCGTTTTCATTAGTTGCCCTATATTGATCATCAGTATCATTAAGTGCAATGATTGTATAAGGCTTTTCTAAGTCTACATAGCTATTTAATTTCGTGACCATTAAATAGCTTTTATCAACACCTTCGTCATTCCAACAGCAAATTGTATCCTTAACACTTAATTCCAATGAGTCGTTTTTCTGTTCTTCTGGCTTTTCAACAATTTTAATCATGTGTTATATCTCCAATCTTTTATGCTCTTCTAGCAAAATCTCGTAATTTTCTTGCATGCTCGGCTTTGGCTTTTCTCTTTGCCGCCGCTTCTTTTTTCTTCTTTTCTCGGTTAGCTTCATCTTCGTCAATTAAGTGCATCACTCCCTCAACTAAGTCATCGTACCAAGCCTTATCTTCATCAGACCACGCATCATAACCCGAGACTGGTGTAGGTTGTTTGTTTTGTTCAGCCTGTCTGTCGAGTTCAACAAACTTCTGATGTAATTCTTCGCATTCTTGCCGTTTTTTTCGGTCAAATGATCCCGCTCCATGGATTTGATCATATGACTGGCGATTAAGACCACGGCTTTGGTCTACCTCTACCTGCTTTGCATCCCAGTCAGTGCCTTTTTCAATCCTCTTGCCATAGGCTGTCCTCTGATTGATTTGAGTATTAAATGGGTCTGTTGGTGGTCTAAGTATCCGCAACTGCCTAGTCATATAACTAACTGGCTGCATGGCATGCTGGTTTAATGCCTGGTGAAATACGCGACTCATGTCTTTGTATGAAACTTTAGGATACAGCTGTCTTAAATCATCGATTTCAGCATCAGTGATACCGCATCCCGGTATATTTGACTTGAAGTAATTGACCACGACCTCGATAGACGGTTTTTCTTTATCCATCGTTACCCCCCTTTGAATTCTTTAACAAACTAATCAGATATCCCACTGGACTCTGAATGGTTCCGGTAGATATTGCATATAAAGCCTGATTAATACATGATTCTATGTCGTCAATTAATACGGACCGTGTAGCATTCTTAACTTGCTGAATCTCGGCAAGACTAATGGAGGATTTGCTCTCTCGTGCAAACCTATAAATCAAATTATTAACTTGGTTCTCTCTCTCCCCTTTGCTCATAGGTGGGTCAGAGAATGGATCTGGGATATTACCAGCCTCATTAGAGAGAGAGTTATTTGAGTTATTAGTTATATTAGTATTAGGTTTATTAGTATTTAGTAGATGCTGGTTTTCCGTAGACGGTTTTGCCGTTGACGGATTATCCGTTGACGGGTTTCCCGTAGACGGTGAAACCGGTTGCTCATGAACTACTAAATCAGTTTTAGCGAATTTACCGTTCTTGTCTCGATGATGAATTTTAGTCACATAACCAAGCCTTTGCAGTTCTAGCATTTGATTATGAATAGCTTCACGACCGTCTTTATTGCATCGCTTAACTAAATCAGCTTCATAGAACTTCCAATCATCCGGAAAAGCTAGCATTCTAACCAACAAACCTAATGCTTTATTTGAAATGTTAGGGTCTTGAAGCGGAACGTTATCAATGATGGTAAAGCGATCTTTTCTTTTTTCACGATAAATTGCCATGATTTACACCTACTGCTCTTCTTGCTTAGTCTGTTTAATCTTGCTGATAGCTGCTAACTTTTTAGCTAACTCTTCATACTGGATCATTGCCTGACCCGCTTCTGTTTTTAGCTCTTTTCTATGTTTTTTCCACCAATCAGCCGCTACTTTATCGCCAGTCATTGCCTTGTTATAGATAACTGCTAAGAATTCTTCTTTGTTATCTGGTTCATACTTAACAGTGAAGTTTTTCAATTCGTCGTCAGAAAACTTCTTGAAATTTGGTGTAGCCTTGCGATATGTCTTTTGCGGTCGAGATTGTGTTGGCGTAGCTTGCTTAGATGGCTTCTTTGCGGTTTCGGTTTCATTGCTCGGCAAATCCTCGCCCGCATAGACATCAAGACCTAAACCAAATAAGGCAATAGTTTTGGTCAAACAGCGCATTTGAGTTTTATTAATATCTGCGATTGATGGTTCCATAATTGGTTGATTAAACCCATTCATAACGTAGAGTTTTTGAGTTTGGCTTTCTCCTTCAATGGTTACCGTAGTTTCGACTTCAACGCCGACAGAAGTTCTACGATAATCAAGCGTGCCAGCTTGCTGAAAACCATTAGCTGTTTTAACCCAATTCTCATACTCACGAACTTTATAAGTTGCATCCGGATAAATTGCTTTAACTAGTCCCCATGCTTTTGCCCAACTTAAATAATCAAGATAAATAGTCTTGCCTGTTTTCTTGTTCTTCCGTGGGATATGTTTGATGTAGGGCTTAACATCAATCTTTGACAAGCGCTCATAAACGCTAGCATTGTCTTTTTTGGCTTGTTCCTTCTTTTCATCTTGCAACTGATAAACTATCTTAATTAGCTGATCTTTTGTCATTTCTGCTAGTTTTTCAGTCATGCTTAATCTCTCCTCTGTCAGATTCTCGATTGAGCTCTGTTACTACATCCTCGATAAGGCTGTTAAAAAGGCTCTGTATCTGTTCTTCTGCCGTAGCCTTATAATTACCCTCAAAGTCAATTTTGAACTGCTTAGCGTACTGTTTTGCTTTACCATACGTCTTCATAGTGCGGCAGTCGTCTAGCATTTCTTTGCGGATATTAGGGATATCTTCGATGATTCCGTCTAGCCATTGTTGTGCATCATGCATGGTCAGCACCTACTTCCCAGCCTGGCGGCAATACATCTGATCGCCCCATTCAGCTTCGGGGTCATCGCCGTCTTCGTCTACGCCGTCAAGTTTCTTCATGCAAAGTTCTTTTGCACTCTCTTCGAAGTCTTTATACCCCCCTAGTGTGTCTACGAGGTCCTGTACGTCGTTAATATCCAATCTAGGGTCAATCTTAATCATGTCGTTTAAAACATCACTGAACGTGTGATATTCGTCACCAAAGGTGTTAACAGTTGCACCAATATCTCTTAATTTATACGTATCCATGTGTTATACTTCCTTTAGTTCTTTGTTTAATGTTTGCGCTCATTGAATGCTACTCAATGAGTGCTTTTTTGATACCTAAAAACTTTTTAATTTCTACTGGCATAGTCGCAAAAGCAGAACCGTCAGCGCCGCTAATAGCGTTAGAGTGGCTAACAAGGATATGCCAGCTCTCGCTGTACTTACCGGCTCGTTGATACGCCACACCGAATTGATGAACTTGTACCATGCTTTCATTAGTCCTCCTTCATAATTTCATGAAAGATATCCATAAACGTCTTTACTCCATCTTGTCCATCATCTTTTTCCATTTCTTTTTTCACCAGTTTTAAAGATGTAACTACCAGAGCTTCTTTCTGCGCATTGGTAGCACTGCCGACTTCATTAAAATCCAGGTTATGATTAAGCCTGAGTGAATCTCTGGACGTGAACAGCAACACGTATGAGTTACCATTCTTAGTAATTTCGTCTACTGCATTTTTTAAATCGTCGTAATTTCGTTTCATTGTTGCAACCTCACTAATCCTTGACAAATTTCGCTTCTTGACCACCATTTGCATTTTCGATAATCATTTCTGCCATTCCTGCGAAAAGCTCATACGGTAAGCCTTCCTTTTCAACAGTGCGTTTAATGCTCTGCTCAGCGCCTTTCAGCATTACTAACATATCAAGAGGATTGCCGAACACAAGTTGTTGGCTACTATGATGGTCATTGATTGCAACAACGTACGCGTCAGCTTTACCCCCCCGAATTTGATTTACCAATCTATCAAATTTTTCTTCATTTTCCATTTTTGTTTCTCCTTAAATTCCTAATAGATAATCAACGCTAACGCCCAATGCTGACGCTAACCTACTCACTTTTGCCATACTAGGGTAGCTGTCCCCGTTCTCGTAACGGCTAATTGTGGTACATGTGACACCGATCTGATCCGCTAACTCTTTTTGCGTCAGATTTAAGTTTTGCCGTCTTCTTTTCAGTCTTCGTTTAAAAATGTTAATGCTTATCACCTACTTTCTAAGTTTCTTAACCACTTGCACTGCTAGTGGTATAAGGAAAATCATTAACACCAGCAATAGTGAAATGATTTGGTCGGGATGCGTTACACCGTAGATGCATAGCTGCTCTACAATTGCGAATGGTAAAAATAAAATTGCCATGAATTCCAGAATTTTACCGAATGCAATGGTCATATGGCTTAGCACGTGGTCAAGCTTTGTCTTACCGTACTCTCGTTCGTATTCCTTCTTAGTCATCTTGGAACCCCTTTAATCCTTTCATTTCTTTTTCTCCTTAAAGTCTTACTTTCTTTAAATACTCTTTTCCGTCTTCCGCGAACCTATCCAGGTCTTCGCGCAAGTAATATCTCGTTCTGCCGTCGCCTGGCAGTGTAGGCTTGATATAATTGCGCTTTACTGCACTGTCAAAATACGAGCCACTCACGCCAAGATAGTGATATGCATCTTTACGGCTAAACATCTTTTGATCAATAATTTCTCCACGCTTAGCCAGCTCTTCTCTGACACCTTCACGAACTCGCTTAGCAATAAATCTATCTAATTCTTCCTCGTTAATGCTTAGAAGAGCCATATACCTCACCTGCCTTATTCGATGTCACTGCGCTCAATCAAAGGCAGAATGTCATTATCTTTTAAAATGTCATAGATTAACTTCCTGCCTTTTTGCGTCCAATACGTTGATGGCTTTGATCTCGTTCTGCCTTTATGATCTACAAAGGTAAATGGCTTAGTTGTCACGTAGCCTTGACCCATGTAAACCTTGTACAAAATCCATTGACCGTTAACCTTATGTTGAATCCTTACTTTATGAAGCAGTTCGTTAAAATCCTTGGCGTTATAACCGTAATCTGCCGCAATTTGCGTAACTGCTAATGCGTCTGGTGCACCAAGAATCACGTCTAAATAACTAGCTTTCTTATTGGATTCTTCCAACTGAATAGTTAAGTTCTTGTTCTCCAATTTCAGTTGTGTGTTTTCATTTTGAAGAATTGCATAGCCACGTTTGACAATCTCTTGTGGATCATTCCACTTGCGTTCAACTTCAATTAAGTATTTGCGGTATTGCTTACCTTTTTCGGTTCGGCTCATGAGACAGAGCTGTTTTGCCATGTCAATGGTTAAGGCGTAGTCATCAATTTGCCGAGTTGCTCCATTACCAATTTGAACAACCGTACCTTTAGGTACGTATGTATAGTCCTGTCCTTCTTCAAACTCGGAAAAGTTTTGATTTACCCATACTGAGAATCTTTTTTTGATTTCTAATCCTTTGTAAAGCTCTCTTGCGCTAACGAGTTGCTGATCATTGTTAACAGTTACCTTGATAAGCTCTCTCATGTTTCTTCACCTCTCTAATCCGTTCATCTACTCGGTCAAGTTCTTCATAGATTTTGTCTGACATCCTTGCATCTGTTGTTAAAAGCCCTGCTTTAAAAAGTTGCTCCTGATAGCTGTAAAGGTCATTAAGATTCAAAATTTCAATTTTGTCGTTCATCGTTTTTTGCTCTTGTTCTTTTTAATCCGAACTTTTTATTTAAAAATAAAATCCATCGGAATTTGATAGATTTTTGACATCTTTTTTGCAAGCCCCAAGGTGATTTTATCCTCATCGTTTTCTAAATTTGACAGATTCTGATAAGAAACACCTAATTTAGCTGCTGCTTCTTTTAGGGTTAAATCTGCATTAACCCTAGCTGCTTTTGCGGTGATTTTTGGCATCTTGCACCTTCTTTACTAGCTCTTTATGTTCTTTTCTGGCTTTCAATAGTCGCAAATGATAGTAAAGCCAAAAAAAGAATAATCCAGCAATTACGATTAACGCTACTGCCTCAATTGCATTCATGGTGTCACCTAACTATAATTGAAAGTATGCTAAGCGGGCGGTTTGCCCGCCTAGCAAGTGGTTAGCGATCATCCTCAAGCTCACGCCTGAGTTTTTCGTTTTGTAGCTCTTGGTTTATAGCTTTGGCTCTTTCAAGTCGCACCTTGTAGAAGCCGTATGCTAAGCCAAGGGCTATTATTATGCTTTCAATCATAATATTTTTCCTTTCTTTAATGTTAAGGCCTTAATCAACCTTACATAAATATAATAGTTCATTTTAAACCGAACGTCAATACTTTTTTCAAAATAAATTGAACTTTTTTCTGCCTTGTGCGAACATATAATTAATAATATATAGAAGGAGTTCAATCATGGCACGAGGAGAATCAACACCATTAGATAAAGAAAATAAAAATATTGTATCCAACAATTTAATTGAAATTGCTCGATCCAAGAATTTACGTCAAGCGGATATTGTACGTTTAAGTGGCTTAGCCAAATCTACAATAAACGGATATTTTAAAGGAATATCCTTACCTACTGAAACTAATTTACTTAAATTGTCCAAAGCTTTGAACGTGTCCCCTGCCGACATTGATCCAAGATATAGCAATAGCAAACCTACTAATAAATATTCTGATGCTGACTTAGATGAAATGATAGATAATGCACACTCTTACGATGGTAAACCAGTAGACGACCATGACCGCGCTCTGATAAGGCAATACTTAAAGGCTCTTTTCAGCAACAAGTAAGGTGATTTTATGGACAGTCATTTAAAACGTCTATTAAAGAAATACAACTTAAAAATACAGTTTGGTCCCACTCATGGAGATGGCTGCATAGTAGAAACACCTGACGGCTACCCTAACCTTTTGGTCGTCAAAGAAGGTCTTTCAGATGAACAAACTGAAAAAGTAATCATTCACGAAATTGGTCATGCTGAAAACGATGATGACACACAAAAAGACTACAAAGATAACCCCGTGACTCGCCTATGTAGTGAAGATGATGCGAAGTCCTTTGCAGTTCATGAATTAATTAAGAAATATGTTGATTTAGGTAACGATGTGCATAGTGCCAACTGGCTAACGCTAGCGAAATACATTGGCACGGATGACTACTTACAAGTTCAGGAAGAATTATTAAAATACTGTATCAATTAAGGAATATAAATATGGCTGTAATTTTTATAATTTTGTTAGCTATTTCAATATGGTTAACTCTTAAATGCATAGCTCTGAAAAAAGAAAACCAAGAACTAAATGGGAAAATTATTTCTTTAAAGGCTCAGCTAAAAAAAAGTAAGACATCCGTTTTTTCTCCAAAAACCAATGATGCTATACATATTAATCAACCTTCTGTTCTATCTAAAAATGTATCGAATGCAAATAGTAAGGAAAAAGAATCAGAAAGCGTTAATACGTCAAACTGGTCTGTAACTACCAAAAGTGGGATTGAAATTCCTGTATCAATGACCATAGCAACAGGAGACAATGACGCAGACTATAATCATGAAAACAGTAAATCTCTCCAAGAATATCAAAGCATTTGTGAGTCACGTCCTGATTACAATGATCAATTTGGTAGACCATTCGACTATCCCAAATATACTGATAAATATGATACTAATACAGATTTTGTTTTACGTGAATTGCTTTTACTTGTTTGGTGGAGCAAAGTCAAAAAAGGTCGATTAACCACAGCTAGAATTCCCAAGTATTTTATTTATGACTACAATCTAAACAGTCATAAAGTTACCCAAAAATTTATTGATAAAGGACTGCTACGTATCGAAAATGATCGCTATGTGCTATCTGATGAAGCAAAGAGAATCACCAACTTTTATAGTGAATTATGGGAAATGCATCAGACCACTGGCATTCCTATTTGTTTAGATGAAGATTTTACTAATTGGAATCATGGTAAATTACTTGTAACTTTTTATCAAAAGGAAATTGAATATTTTCATAAGATGATAGCTTTTTACAAAAAATTGATTGTTTTTTATAAAAAGCATCCTAATTTTTATGATGATAAGTTATTTCTAAAACATAAGATTCAAGATTTAAATGAATCAATTTCAGATATTGAAAGCGATATTGCCAAAGATCAACAACGTATTCAAGCATATAAATAATTTATTATATCGTCCACAACGCCAGTGACTATAAACCTACGGCAATATCTATTTTGGAGGATATAGATTAATGGCTACAATCTGTGACTTTTGTGGCAACAAAATTGGCTTTTTAAGCCAACAAATTGAATTTAAAGATGGGGTTATGGGCGGAAAATGCATGATCAAATATGGTCTAGGCTATAAAAATGGCTTTGCACCAGGGGCAAAAGAATATGGTAAAACCCACACAGTCGATGATTTTAAGAAAATTATCGCACAAGGCAAAGATTTTTCCAGCATTCAAGAAGATTCTGCAAAACAGGAATGGCTTAATTCAAAAGACGGTCAGAAATTTCAAGAATGGCTGGCAACAAAACAGCTATCTAATATAAATCCCGATAACGTGCTTCAAGTTGGAACAATTTATGATCTTTTTAAAAATATTGTTCCGTTGAATGGGCTTACTTCATTAGTTGGCAGTGAAAAAGATATTAATGCGAACCAAGCATTTTTATTGGCTGAACTAACCCAACAAAATTGGCTAATAATTAAGCAAAATGACCAATTGCAAAAACAAAATCAGCAAATAATTGATTTACTAAAAAAGAATATTGAACACAACAATTAAAAATAAGCCTGCTCACCCTTTCAGGTGTGTAGGCTTTGATTTTACAACAGTAAAGAACACTAGTTTTAAATAGAAAGAAGTTGATATTATGGCTCGTAAAAAAGACCCTGAAATTACTCAATACACTTTGAAAAACGGTAAAACTTATTATCGCTTGAAAACATATATCGGTATTAATCCTGAAACTGGCAGACCAATGAATCCTACTAGAAGCAAGCTCAAATCACGTAAGGAAGCCGAACAGCTTAGAAACGAGTTGAAAGCTAAAGGAGCTGCCATAGTAGCTAATAGCCAAAAAATTAGCAATGAGCGTAAAACAGTACAAGATGTTTACGATACTTGGATAAACAACATGAGACTTGAAGTTCGTGGCGCTACTTTAGGCAGATTCAAAGATACTTGGAAAAATCACACACAGCCTGAGTTTGGTGAAAACTATATTGATAAGATTTCTCCTGATCATATCCAGACTTACGTTAACTCGCTCGCTTCTAAATATACTACTTACAGGTCAATTGCTAATCAGCTTCATAGACTCATTAGGTATGCTATATTTCGTCACTGGTGCGAGAATGATCCTTTTGACTTAGTGCTAATGCCCAAACGATCTGCCAAGCCAAAACGAGATACTTCAACCAATTTTTATGAGTTGGATGAGTTAAAGCACTTCTTAGAAGTAGCAAAGGACTACAGCTATATGAAATATACCTACTTCCTTACAGTTGCATCCCTGGGCTGTCGTCGCGGTGAAGCATTAGCGCTTAAATGGTCAGACATAGACTTTGATAAACGCGTGGTTAGAATTGAGCGCACGGTATCAAAAGATGAGAATGGTAAAAAAACAATTGATGATGTTAAGAACGGCATTCATCACTCTGTACCAATGTCGGATAACCTGTATTCTATTTTGAAAGAATATCGTGAGTTTTGCGATAAAATTGGTGACCATTATGAGTGGATTTTCCACACAAAGAACGGCAGCTATAACTGGACTCAACAAACGGATAAGTGGATTGAATATCTCTATAAGTTTGATAAAAAGCGATGCGAAAAATGGAATAAGGAGCATCCCAACGATAAAAAAGAGCCTTTACGTAAGATAACCCCTCACGGGCTGCGTCATACTCTTGCTACACTACTTTATGACGGTAATGAAAGAATTACTCCAAAGGATGTGCAGTACGTTCTCGGACACAAAACTTCTAAGACTGCTATGGAAATTTACACACACGTAACTAAAAAACAAAAGAAAGATATTAAAGGATCAATTAATAATTTGAACTTTTAAAGATGTTTATTCAGTAGATTTTACGTTAAAAAGCAAAAAACGCATTCTCAGAGTGACTATAAACCGCGTCACACTGGGAATGCTAGCAAATGTTATTTACCTTTAATATCAGGAAAAGTAAGCTTTTCACCATTAGGATACTGCAAAGCCAAATCTTTTGTTGAAAATGCTACTGGTGTCTCTTCTTGGCCAGCTTTAACTTTTTCAATCACAGTAGCATCACCATCAACTTGTTTCATTAAATCCTGTGACGATTTCATAAAACTTAATGCCTGAATTGTTTGTTGTAAGCCGATCGAAATATTAGCTGCAAAGTTTTGGACAGACATAATTGCACCAAAAATCACTAAATTCTTAGTGATCAAAAAAGCCGTCAAAGACAACAGGATTATTTGTCCTACCATGTTACAGATCCCATTCAAAATAATTAATTGCTGTTGAGCAGCCGTTTGTTTAACATGAGCCTGTTCTACTTTACTTGAAGTTTTTTCACCTACCTGAAATAACTTAGCACCAGCAAAATATCTTCTTAATTCTTCTAAGCCAGAGAACCATTTAGCTAAAACATCTAGATAATGCTTATTTTGCTCAGAAACATTATTAGTTGCTTGTTCCATTTTCTTTTGTACTAATTTAGGTACAAAGTAAGAAACAATATCAATCACTACACTAGTCAAAAAGATTGACCAATTAATTGTAAGTAGAGCCACCAATGCCGCAACAAACATTGAGCCATAGAACGGCACAATTGGATACCAATCAAAATAATTTTTTCTAATCATTTCTAAATCATTAGTCATCCGATTTTGCACGGCCGGTACTTGATGATTTTGACCATCTCTAAAGTAATGTGTAGCCAAACGAGCGCGCACCTTTTTATTATATTCTTCTTCCTGCACTCGAATTACAAATTGGATATAATAGATCATCCCTTGAGCAGCTAAATATAAAATCCCCATTAAAGCCGTCGCAAGTAAAATCTTCACCCAAGCACGATCTTTGATATAAGTCAGCCAGTACATTTGAATGTAGCCTGCACCAATAGCAGCGACACCTGAAATAACTGATAAAATATTAATGTAAATAAATCTTAAATAATTAGTTTTAATAAAGCCTTTGAAACTCAATCAGCGTCACCTCGATTAGTCAATTTAATTTGTCGATCAAACATTGAAACTAATTCTGTAGAATAATTGTGCGCAATCATAATTACAGTACTTGGAGTATTCAATAAATTTTGTAATACTTGCTTCGTCCCAGCACTGTCAATTGCACTAGTCCCTTCATCGATCAATAGCCAAGGTGATTGATGAATCAAAGCTCTGGATAACACAAGCTTCTGCCTTTGTCCTCCAGATAAATTTCCTTTATCCAAATCAATTTGACTATTAAGTCCAGCAGACATCTTATTCAAATCCTTGGTAAAACCTACTTGATCTAATACACCTGAAATTTGATTATTTAAAGCACTATTAAACATCGTGACATTATTGGCAATTGTGTCAGGAAACAAGGTATTATCTTGAGCAATATAGCCTAATTCATCAAGATCAAAATTTAATTTTTGACCATTATGATCAAAAAAATTGATCTCACCTTGGCTGGGCGTTAATTTACCTAAAATTAATTTAAATAAAGTTGACTTGCCAGTTCCACTATCACCAGTAAGCAAGATTTTTTCACCTTGCTTAACTGTAAAATCTGGGTAAGATAAATACTCACCATTTTTGAATTGTAAGGCCAGATCTTTTACTTCTAGCCAGTTAATCTTCTTAACTTGATGCTGATCTGGAGCTATTTTTACTGGAGCTTGAAGATTAGTAATTTCCTTATTCAAATCCTTGGTAGATTTAATTAAATTCCATTCCGTTACAAATGCTGAAACACCATTCATTACAGTTGAACTAAATTGAATAGTAGTAATTACCCCACCAAAAACAATTTGTCCTTGCAAATATAAGTAAGCACATAAAACCATCAAGAGCATTTGTCCCACAATATTAACTACAAAGGTGATCATATCTGCAATAGCAATAGTTGCTCCTTGATGAATAGCTGCTTTTTTATATTCGTCTGCGCTTTGGTTAACTGATTCACTAAATATATTAAAACTGGCATATCTTCGTAATTCATCCAGGCCACTCATCCACTGGGCTAAAGTGTTTAAGAACTTTTCATTTTTCTTAGTAACCTTTATTGTGGCCGATGAAGTCATTTTTTCAAAAGTTTTAGGCAAAAATAATGAAATTGCAGTTAAAATCACCGTCATTACTACTAAAAGCCAGTTAAATGAAAACAAAATTCCAATTGAGAAAAGCACAGACAACAAGTACATAAAACCGTTTTTGATTGGTTTTAAATAATTCTGTGTTAGCTGATCAAGATTGGCAACCAATTCATTTTGCACTTTAGCAGTTTGGGCAATTTCATTTTTAAAAAAGTAGCGACTAATTTTTACACGAATTTGATGCAAATAAGATTGTGATTGCTTTCCGTATAAGTAATCTGAACTAGTAATCAAGGCTAATCTAACTAGATCACAGCCAATAGCCAAACAAATAAAAATAATAAAGCCAAATAAATTCATTTTCTTTAGCTGGTTAAAGGCCGGGGTCATCAAATATTGCGAAGCAGCATCAACGGTCGTACCAATGATAACCATTAGAAAAATTAAAATGAATTTAGCTTTATTGACCTTAAAAATCCCTTTAATACTCATTTGTCTCATCTCCAAGCAAATTAAAATATTAAAAATATCTTATTTATGTTTAATATTACCGCTATTTTTTTAATATTCAATCACTTTTTACTAAGTGGTTAAAAAAATAACTTGAACGGCAAAATTATTACTATATCTAGCTAATTCATTAGGAAAAATTGGGAAAAAAATAGACTAGAAACTCATTATCAAGCTTCTAGCCCATTAGTTTAATTCAATTATTAACGGTAATTCTTCAAGAAATCCATCATCTTTTGATAAGCTGCATCATGATCTGCATCATATGCATCGACTACATCGACTACTTTATTATCCTTAGTAATAATACGGTACTCACGTAAGTCTTTCTTTTCATTAGCAACAACTGTAATCTCACCCTTACCTGGGGTAGAGAACAATTCTGGATTAAGTTCTTCGTTCAACTTATCTGATAATTGTTGGTTAAATGCGATTGTATTCATTTTTGTTTTTATCTCTTTTCTAAAAAATCCAACACAGACATTATATCATTATTAGATAACGTTGATGAATTTAGTTTTATTTTTTATCAAGGAGAACTGTACCTGCAGAAGGATTATGATCAATTGCACCAATGATGGAGCAGTAACACCTTCAATATAGCACAGCAATACTTATTCCAAAAATATCAATTTGTTATTTTGCCTTATTACTTTTACGTATAGATTTCACTTAATTAAATGCACAACAAGCATGGCAATTCCTAAGAAGACAAAAATTAAGGCAACAATCATACTAGTTACTGTGCCGGTAACTAAACCTAAAATGATCATGCCAATAATTGAATAAATATTCATTTGTTATCCCTTCAATTAAACAATAACAGCAGTATTTACTTTTATTATGTAGCATGAACACTTTAAAATACAATTTTAACGTATTTTAATTTGCTAACTTTCGATATAACGGCAATAGCTGCCCAATACCATCTAAGATGAAGTTTTCCATATCTGCAACTTGATCTTGCTTTCTAAAAGCAAATTTTCCTAATAGGAAACTGGATTGAGTTGCTTCCTTATTAAATGAAGTCTGTTTTTCAGCATCTGTTAAATACTCATTTAAGGATAAATGATCAGCAAACTCCATTTCGTTTTTATCCCATAAGTACCAATTATTAGTTGTCCGCCCTTTTGCCCAATCAGGAAGATCAGTTAATAATTTATTGTATTGTTCAGGATTATCGCCGCGCTTTTCACTCTTATAATGCTGAAACATAAGATAAACCTGCAGCTGCTTATTATCCAGCATCACGCCGATGCATGGACTTTTATCGGCTAAAGCATTCAAACGATAAGCTGCCCAGTAATGATCGCGTAAGTTCCAACCATTGGTCCAACTTTCAACATGAACTTTAGCAAATTTATCTTGTGGTAATTTTTGATAAACATTTAAGTTTATTTCTTTCCAGGTCTGCCAAATTTCTTTAAAATCTGTTTTTATTTGCGCTAATTCATCTTCAGAATATTGCGATTTCAATTTTTTAAAAGAAAATTCATCCCGATCAAAAATTGCATACATTTCTTCAGTTAATTGCGTCATTTTACAAAGCCCTTACCATATTTACGCTAGTAACACCAGTTGGATCTGGAATATCATCATTGGTCTCGCCTTCATTATAAAAACCACGTTTTTCATAAAATTTAATCAATTTCGGTAAACAAGTTAAAGATATAGCTTGACGATTTTGCTTTCTGCCCTCTTGCGCTATTGCTTCAATTAATTTTGTCGCTACGCCTTGTTTACGGTATTCAGGCAAGACCGCTAAGCTCAAGACCATTTGATAGCGATCATCTTTTTGATTAGGATGATTTTCAAAATATAATTCATCTTCAATATAGCGTTTATTAAAAGCAGGACCAAAAATATGACCAATCACTTTTCCATCTTCTTGTGCAACTAAAAAAGTATCAGGATAATTCTCAATTCTACCAATCATATCTTGTTCAGTTTGCTTTTTAGTCATCTTAAATGCGTCAGATTCCAGTTCTACTACTTCATTTAAATCATCCATTGTTACGGTGCGAATGATCATAATAAGCATCCTCCTTAGGTTTATCTCTAAAAGTGAAAAAGGGTTCAAAAGTCATCTAGACTCTTGAACCCTATATTATTACTCTCTATTTAATTCTTCCACTTTAATTTAAGACGATCTTGCTCAGTCTTTTTTTGAAAATACGTCTTCACCTTCGGTACAACTTCTTCGCCATAAATTCTAATGGCATTCATCACATCTTCATGCGGCATTGAAGCAATTGGCAAATGAAGATAGAAGCGAGTTAACCCAAGTTCTTCCATGACTTTGATGATCTTATTTGCAACTGTCTCGCTATCACCAACAAAAATTGCACCATTTTCTCCGACCGATTCAAGATATTGTTCATATGTCATCCCTGTCCATTGCGGTCTTTCCGTACTAATTTGATCAACTAACAATTTGGTAGGATAGAAGTAATCCTTAATTGCTTTGTCTTTATCATGATTTAACCAGCCCCAAGAGTGTGCAGCAATTGGCATCTTCGTTAAATCATTGCCAACTTTTTCTGCAACTCTTCTGTACAACTTAATTAGTGGTTTAAAGTGCAAAGGATCACCGCCAATTATCGCATAAACGATTGGCAAACCTAACTCTGCAGTTCGGATAGTCGATTCTATGCTTCCGCCTGTAGCTACAGAAATAGGGATTGGCTTTTTAGTGCGCGGATAAATTCCTTTATGATCAACTCTAGGTGTAAACTTTCCTTTTGGCAAATCGAGAATTTCTTCTTTGTTCATTTTGAGTAGCATTTCTAGTTTTTCAATAAAAAGTTCATCGTAATTTTCTAAATCATAACCGAATAGATCAAATGCCTCAGTAAATGATCCACGTCCTGCCATGATTTCAACTCTTCCTGGTGCGATTGCATCCATTGTTGCATATTGTTCATAAACTCTAATTGGATTAATTGTTGGTAGATTTGTAGTAGCACTTGAAAGATGGATTTGCTTAGTTTTCGAAGCAGCAGCTGCTAAAATGATTTCCGGTGCTGAGACAGCAAAATCTTTGCGATGGTGTTCACCGATTGCAAATGCATCAATATTCAATTTGTCTGCAAGAATGATTTCTTCTAATAAGTCTCTGATTCTTTGATCATGACTAATTGCTTTTCCTGTTGTTTCTAATGGTGTAGTTTCACCAAATGATGAGATACCTAATTCAATATTCATTTTTATCAACTCCTAAATTATTTGACTTACTTTTTGTAAGTAAAATAATAGCAGATAATTTTTGAAAAAGCAATATCTTGAATATGTGAGTAAGTGTCAATGTTTTTGCGGTAGCCTTTAAACCATTAGTCTAACCTTAATTTCTTAAATATTTATATGACTTAAATTTCTGCTTAGCTTGCTTAAA
>QWBY01000698.1_pt1 | contig 73813 bp, 75 predicted proteins | sample 1972471 | NCBI WGS metagenome assembly QWBY01 (sample SAMN09866722, study PRJNA288562) | Human gut metagenome isolate term6_stool, whole genome shotgun sequencing...
TACTACTGTTAATTCTATAACTGCCATAATATCCTCCTAATATTTTTTATTGTAAAAATCTTCAAATATTTTTATAGCTTCTATGTGATCATCTACTCCACCAAGCTCTCTTATTGAGTGCATAGCAAGAATTGGTGTGCCGACATCAATTGATTTTATTCCGGATTTCGCAGAAACAATTGGACCAATTGTAGAGCCCCCGACCTTGTCAGATCTGTTGTGAAAAGTTTGAACTTTTGCTCCAACATTTTTTGCGTGTTTTAAAAATCTCGCCCTAGTTTCTACATTTGTTGTGTAGGCACCATTAGAAGCTACTTTTATACCTATACCCATATTTATCCTTGTATTATTTGTAGAATCAAATAAATTACTATAATTTGGATGAATTGAGTGGGAAAGGTCTGCTGAAATTAAATATGAATTTGAAAGAGCTATAAAATAATCTTCCCTATCATAACCTAAATTCATTAAAATTCTTTCCATAATTTCATCCAAAAATGGAGAAGATGCTCCTGTCCTTGTGCCCGATCCAATTTCTTCATTGTCATTTAATACGCACATATTAAATTTTTCATTTTTACTGTTAATCAAAGCTGTTAATGATTGGTGAACACTTGCAAGATTATCAAGTCTTCCAATGTGAATAAATTCATCATCACTTCCCATAAGAGATCCTTTTTGCCTATCAAAAAGTGCCAAATCAAAATCTATTATTTTCTTTTCATCTACTCCAATTTCTTTTGCCAGTAATTTTTGCAAAAATCCTTCTTTTTTAAAATCATCTTCGATAGTTTTTATAATTGGAGAAAGCTCATCTTGCATATTGTATTTATAACCTGAATTTAAATCCCTATTAATATGAATTGCGCAGTTTGCAATTGTCAAAAGATTTTTTTCAATTTTTACAAGTTTTGATTTAAACTCTTCATTTTCTTCATAAACAACTTTTCCTGCCAAAGACAAATCTCTATCAAACCAAGAAGATACGATCATTCCACCATATCCTTCAACATTAAATTTTAAAAATCCGTTTGAAGTCATTTCTGGATTTGATTTTATTTTGAAAGTCGGAGAATCTGTGTGAGATCCAATTATATCAAACCCCTTTCTTGGATCATCTCCCACACTAAAAGCAATTAAAGCTGTATCGTCACGACTTACAAAATATTTTCCGCCTTTTTCTAGTTTCCATTTTTCATTTTCTTTTAGTTTTTTAAAACCATTTTTTTCTAAACGATCAATAGAATTTTTGACAGCAAAATAATTTATTGGACTTTGGTCAATAAATTCTATTAAGTCATTGATTATTTCATTTCTATTCATATAATATATATTACCCTATAGATTGCTTTATAAAAGTGAATTTTGACTTTTAGTTAAACTTTGCTTTATAATAATAAAAAGAGTACGGAGGTAAATGTTTATAATGAAAAAATTAGAAGAAGTAATATTAAGCCACGGCAAGGTTCTTGGCAAAGATATTTTAAAAGTCGATTCTTTTCTAAACCATCAAATAAAACCAAAATTGATAAAAGAAATGGGAGAAGAATTTGCTGAACATTTTAAAGACAAAAATATAAATAAAATTTTGACAGTTGAATCATCAGGAATCGCCCCAGCGGTTATCACAGGTCTTGTACTTGATTGCGATGTAGTTTTTGCAAGAAAACAAAAATCTCTTACAACCGATGACAATACATTTTCTTCAACTTGCTATTCTTATACAAAAGAAGAAATGAAAAGACTTATTGTAAGCAAGGATTACTTACACGAAAATGATAATGTTTTGTTGATAGATGATTTTTTGGCAAATGGTCAAGCTGCAAAAGCTATGGTTGCAATTTGTAAACAAGCAGGTGCAAATGTGGCTGGCGTTGGAATAGTTATAGAAAAATCCTACCAAGACGGAAGAAAACTTCTTGATGATATGGGCATAGATGTTTACTCTCTTGCAAGAATTTCTCACATGGACGGAAAAGAAATAGAATTTATAGATTAATCTAAGATGGCTTTTGCCATCTTTTTTATTTTAAATTTAAAAAAATAAAAAATCCCACTTACGTGAGATTTTAAAATTTAAATTTATGAATTTACTATTACTTCAACTTGTTCTAATAAAACATTTTTATTGTGAGAAGTTATTGATGAATAGGCAAAAATCAAACCCTCATCATCAATATTTAAAGTTTTCATTATTTCTTTTATGTGTTTTTTTAAATGTGTTTTAGGAATTTTATCGTATTTTGTTGCAATAACAAATCCTGTAAACCCAGAATCTATTATCCAATCATACATTTCTTTATCTTGTTTTGTTGGAGCATGTCTTATATCTACCAAAAGAAAAACTTCTTTTAAATTTTCTCTTTCATATAAATATTTGTGGATTAAATTATTCCATTTTTCTTTTTCTGTTTTTGAAACTTTGGCATAGCCGTATCCTGGGAGGTCTACTAGCCTAAATTTATCATTTATTTTATAAAAATTTATGGTTTTAGTCTTGCCCGGTTTTGATGAAGTTTTGGCAAGATTTTTTTTATCCAAAAATGAATTTATAAAAGAAGATTTTCCTACATTAGATCTTCCTGCAAAGGCAATTTCTTCAAAACTATCATTTGGAAATTGAGAAGTAAATCCTGCAACTTGATCTAAATTTACTGATTTTATTTTCATATTAAAGCTTCCTTTAAAACTTCTCCAACTTGAGATACTTTTATAAAGTTTATTTTTTCTCTAACTTCCTTGTCAATATCTTCAATATCTTTTTCATTTTCTTTTGGAATAATTACATTTTTTATATCATAAGCATAAGCTGCGAGGGCTTTTTCTTTAAGTCCTCCAATTGGCAAAACTTCTCCAGTAATTGTAACTTCTCCAGTCATTGCAAGATCCGATCTTACTTTTTTTCCTGTAAGAGCTGATGCGATTGCAGTTGTCATGGTAATTCCTGCTGATGGTCCATCTTTTGGAGTTGCCCCTTCTGGAACGTGAACATGAATGTCTTTATTTTTATAAAAATCTTTATCAATTCCCAAATCTTTTGAATTTTTTCTCAAATATGAAATTGCAGCTTGAGCAGATTCTTTCATAACATCTCCCAAACTTCCTGTAAATAAATTTGCCCCTTTACCATCCATTGCATTTACTTCAATTGTTAAAATTGTTCCACCAACTTGAGTCCAAGCAAGTCCATTTGCAATTCCAACCTTATCTTCTTTGAGTCTTTGGTCTTCAAAAAATCTTTCCTTGCCAAGATATTTTTCATAATTTCTCATAGAAACATTGACCTTGTCTTTGCCTTCAAGAATCTCTTTTACAGCACGCCTACAAATTTTGGCAATATTTCTTTCAAGTGACCTTACTCCTGCTTCTCTTGTGTATGATTTGATAATTTTTTCTATAACTTTGTCTGAAATATTCAAATCATCTTTACAAAGTCCGTTGTTTTCCATTTCTTTTTTAATCAAATATCTTTTGGCAATTTCTTCCTTTTCCCTTTGGGTGTAGCCAGAAATTTCTATAATTTCAAGCCTATCAAAAAGGGCCGGAGGAATATTTGAAATGTCATTTGCTGTTGTTATGAAAAATATTTCTGATAAATCGAAACCTATATCAAGATAACGGTCAATAAATTTATCGTTTTGTTCTGGATCTAAAACTTCAAGAAGAGCAGATGATGGATCTCCCCTAAAATCTGATCCTAATTTATCAATTTCATCTAGCAAAAATACAGGATTTTTTACTTTTATTCTTGATAAATTTGATAAAATTCTTCCAGCCATAGCTCCAACGTAAGTTCTTCTGTGACCTCTAATTTCTGATTCATCAGTTACTCCACCAAGACGCATAGAAATAAATTTGCGATTTAAAGCTCTTGCGATTGATTTTGCAATTGAAGTTTTACCAACTCCTGGAGGGCCAGCAAGACAAATTATTGCAGCTTGATTATTTCCTTTTTTCTTTCTAACAGCAATTGATTCAAGAATTCTTTCCTTGACTTCCATAAGTCCATAATGGTCTTCATCCAAAACTTTTTTTGCATGAATTATATCCAAATTATCTTTTGATTTTTTTGACCAAGGAAGAGAGATTACAAAATCAAGATAAGAAGTTATAACTCCATAATCAGGGCTCATTTCAGGAATCATTTCAAGTCTATCAATACTTTTTAATAAAGTTTCCTTATCTTCCTTATCAATTTTTAATTTTTTAATTTTTTTCCTAAAGGCGTCTGCCTCATTTAAATCTTTTCCTGTTAAATCATTTAATTCATTTTTAACAACATCAAGTTTTTCCCTAAGATAATATTCTTTTTGTCCCTTATTAATATTTTCTTGAACCTTAGAATCTATTTTTTTTGACAAATCTTTTAGCTCAATTTCTTTTTGAATTAGCCTATGAAGATTAATAAGTTTTTCTTCAATATCAAGCTCTTTTAAAAGAGAATAATTTTCTTTTGGACTTAGAGGAAGATAATATGTTATTAAATTTGCAAGTTTATCAATATTTTCAATTTCTACCAAAGAAAAAGCAATTTCTGGCGGGATAGAATTATCAATTGAAACATAAGATCTAAAATCTTCAACCAACATTTTTTTCAAAGCTTCAATGTTTTCATTACTTTCAAAATTTTCTTCATCGAAAATATATTCTTTAACCTCTGCCTTAAAAAATCCATCTTCAATTTTTACATTCAAAACTTCGCCAACAGATTTTGCTTCAATCAAAACCCTAAGCTCTCCATTTTGCAAATTAAAAGTTTGTTTTATGCTTGCAATTGTTCCATAATCATAAATATCTTCTTTTTTTGGATTATCTTCTAAAATATCTTTTTGATTTACCAAAAAAATTTCAGATTCATTTAATAAAGCATCTTCTACAGCTTTTTTTGAAACCGCTCTTTGGCAATCAAAGTGGACTACTGTATCAGGAAAAGCCCACAAGCCCCTAACAGGAACCATCGGATATTCTTTTGTATCTATTTTATAGATAAAGCTCATTTTATCTCCTTGTAGTAAAAAGGGAGCCCAATGTCTCCCTTTTTTATTTGTATATTAATTTTTTCTTATCTTTTATAGCACCTTTTGATACAATAACTTCTTTTATATTTTCTTTTGAAGGAATTTCAAACATTACATCCAAAAGCAAATCTTCCAAAATTGTTCTAAGTCCTCTAGCACCTGTTTCTTGCTTGAAGGCTTTTTCGGCAATTTCTTTGACTGCTTCATCTTCAAAAGTTAATTTTACTCCATCAAGCTCAAATAATTTTTGATATTGTTTTAATAGAGAATTTTTTGGCTCTTGTAAAATTTTTACAAGACTATTTACATCCAAATCTTCAAGTGAAACAACTATAGGAACTCTTCCTATAAATTCTGGAATCAATCCATATTTCAAAAGATCTTCTGTAGTTACATCTGCCAAAGAAACTTCTTTATTTTCACTATCTTCTGAACCAAAACCAATTGATTTTTTGTTGGTTCTTTGTTTTATTATATCTTTAATTCCATCAAAGGCTCCACCAACAATAAATAATATATTTGTCGTATCAACTTGGATATATTCTTGGCTTGGATGTTTTCTTCCGCCTTGAGGAGGAACATTTGCAACAGTTCCTTCAATTAATTTTAAAAGCGCTTGTTGAACTCCTTCTCCACTAACATCACGAGTTATTGAAGGATTTTCACTTTTTCTAGTAATTTTATCTATTTCATCAATGTAGATTATTCCTGTTTGGGCAAGTTCAATATCATAATCAGCAGCTTGAACTAATTTCAAAATTATATTTTCTACATCTTCTCCAACATATCCTGCTTCAGTCAAACTTGTTGCATCTGCAATTGCAAATGGAACATTTAATTTTTTGGCAAGAGTTTGAGCAAGAAGAGTTTTTCCAGAACCAGTTGGTCCTAACATCAAAATATTTGATTTTTGTAGCTCAACATCATCTTTACTATCATAATTTGAATTTATTCTTTTGTAGTGATTATAAACTGAAACTGATAAAGTTTTTTTTGCCATTTCTTGTTGGATTACATATTGATCTAAATAATCTTTTATCTCACTTGGTGTAGCAAGATCAATGTCCATGTGGCTGTGTTCAACCAATTCTTCTCTTTGAATAATTGATGAGCAAAGCTCAATGCATTCATTACAAATAAAGGCATCTGGTCCTGCAATTAATCTATCAACTTCATCAGCGCTTTTCCCACAAAAGGAACATCTGTTTTCTTCAAATTCCATTTTACCCATACTTATTCTATTACCTTGTCTATTAAGCCATATTCTTTTGCTTCATAAGCATCCATAGCAAAATCTCTGTCTGTATCTTTTTGAATTTTTTCAATACTTTGACCAGTATTATCTGCCAAAATTTTATTTAATCTTTTTTTCATTTTTAAAATTTGCTCAGCTTGGATTTGAATATCGCTTGCTTGACCTTGAGCTCCACCTGATGGTTGATGGATTAGGATGTTTGAATTTGGAAGAGAAAATCTCTTTCCCTTTGCTCCAGATGAAAGTAAAACTGCTCCCATTGATGCAGCTTGACCTATACAAATTGTAGATACATCTGGTTTTATATAATTCATTGTGTCATAGATTGCAAGTCCTGCTGTAACTACTCCACCTGGTGAATTTATATAAAATTGAATATCCTTGTTTGGATCTTGGCTTTCCAAAAATAAGAGTTGAGCAATAATTATATCACTTACCCCATCTTCAACAGGACCTGTTAGAAAAATAATCCTATCTTTTAATAATCTTGAGTAAATATCATAAGCACGCTCGCCCCTATTTGTTTGCTCTATAACTGTAGGAACTAAAAAGTTTTTTGCGTTCATAAAATCTCCTTATCTTTTTGGAGTTTATGATTACTAGTCTTCTTTTTCGTCTTCTTTATTTTCTTCTTCTTTTTTAGCTGGAACTAATTTTACATTTTTTTCTAGAAGTTCTACAGCTTTTCTTCTTTTAACATTTTCTATAACTGTATCTCTAGAAACATTCTTTTCGAAGATTTCTTTGAATTTTTCGTAATCGTCTACTCCATATTGTTTAGCGGCATCTTTTATTTCATTTTCTATTTCTTCATCACTTACTTCAATATTTTCTTTCAAAGCAACTTCGTCCATTACAAGATTTGCTTTTACTTTATCTTCTGCAACAGCTCTATATTGATCTCTAATAGCAGACATGTCCATTTTTGTCATTTCAATATATTGTTGTAAAGAAATTCCCATTTGACGTAATCTTTGGTCAAGATTTTGCATTTCAAGATCAATTTCTTGGTTTACTAATGGATCTGGAGCATTTACTTCAGATTTTTCTACCAAAGCTTTGATTGCTTCATTTTGAATTTGATTTTTTACAAATTTTTCTTTATCTTCTTTAAGATTTTTCTTTGTATCTTCTTTTAATTCTTCTAATGTTTCAAATTCAGAAATATCTTTTGCAAATTCATCGTCAATTTCTGGAAGTTCTTTTCTTGAAATTGAATTGATTTCTACTTCAAATCTTGCATCTTTTCCTTGGAATTCTTTTGCTTGATAATCTTCAGGGAAAGTTACATTTACATCAAATTTTTCTCCAACTTTGTGGCCTTCAACTTGTTTTTCAAAATCGCCTACAAATGATTTTGATCCAAGAACTAAATCATGATTTTCAGCTTTTCCGCCTTCAAATCTTTCTCCATCAAGAAAACCATCAAAATCGATATTTACTGTATCTCCATCTTGAGCTTCGCCGTCTTCTATTGGAATAATTCTTGCATTTTCTTCTTGTTGGTGTTTAAGTTCGTGTTCTACATCTTCATCTGTAACTTCTGTTGGGATTTCTGTAACTTCAAGCTCAGAATAATCTCCAAGTGTTGGATGTGGTTTTGTTTCAACTTCTACTTTAAATACAACGTCTTTTCCTTTTTCTATATCGTCAAAATCAACTGATGGTTGATCTATTACTTCAAGATTTAATTCATCAATTGCCTTGTTATAAGGTTCTGGGAAAACTTCTTGAATTGCTTCATCGTAGAATACTTCTACTCCGTACATTTTTTCAATAATTCTTTTTGGAACTTTTCCTTTTCTAAATCCATCTACCCTATATCTAGACTTATTTTTTTTATAAACATTATTAACTGCTTTTTCAAAATCTTCAGCAGCTACTACTAAGTCAAATTTTGCTATATTATTTTCATGTGATTTTAATTCTGTCATCGTTTTGCCTCCTAAAACACTACATACTCATTAGTTTAATATACTACTTCTAATAATTTCTATCAAGATTATTGTATTTATTTTTTATATATTTAACAATTTCACTTTTTTTATTTTCTAATTTTTCATCCATTACCAAATTATAAACTTCATTTAAAATCTCTCCAAGTTTTTTTCCCTCTTTAAATCCCATTTCTATTAAATCATTTCCTGAAAAATCAATTTGATCTTTTTTCCTTGGAGTATTTGAATTTAAAATCTCTTCTAAAAGTATTTTTGCATTTGAAATATTTTCTGTATTATCGTGAACTGTCGAAAGAACATCTGCTTTTTGCAAATCAAACAAATCGTAAATATTTTCATCTCCAACTTTTCTCAAAAGCTTTCTTACAGATTTTTTTGTGTATGTATTGGTATTATCCATGTGCCTTTCTACCAATAGTGATGTGTTTTCTATAAATTTTTTGGAATATTTTAAATCTTTTAGTCTATTTTTAATTATTTCTTTTGATATTTCTTGGTGTCCAAAAAATCTACCCTCTCCATTTTCATCAAGAAAAAATGTATCAATTTTTCCTGTATCGTGAAAAAGCCCTGCCATTCTTGTTTTTAAATTTGCTGGCGTCATATCCAATACTTTCATAGAATGTTCAAATAAATCAAATTTATGGTGGGAGGAATGTTGATTAAAGCCTATCATTTTTTTAACTTCTGGAAATATATATTCCAAAAGACCAAGCTTTTCTAATAATCTAATTCCTTTTGATGGATTTTTAGATAATAAAATTTTATTAATTTCATCCCTAATTCTTTCTTTTGATATTTCTTCTATATTATTTTTCTTATTTTTTATTGCATTTTTAAAATTTTCTTCAATTTCAAAATCCAAAACTGTAGCAAATCTTACTGCTCTTAAAGCTCTTAGATAATCTTCTTCTATTCTTTCGTAAGGATTGCCAACAGCTCTTATTATCTTATCCTTTAAATCTTTTTTCCCATCAAATAAATCTATTATCTTGCCATTTCTTTCTGCCATGGCATTTATGGTAAAATCTCTTCTTTTTAAATCTTCTTCAATTGTATCTGAAAAGGAAATTTTATCAGGATGCCTTTTGTCTTTGTATAGAGATTCAGCCCTAAAACTTGTAATTTCAAATTCTTCGGATTTATAAATAACCTTTATTGTTCCAAATTTTTTCCCTATATCTATTAATTTCATATCAGAAAAAATTTTCATTATTTGTTCTGGTCTAGCTCTTGTTGTCAAATCAATATCGTGGATTTTCTCTCCCAAAAGCTTATCCCTTAGTGCTCCGCCTACAATATAAGTTTCAAAACCAGAATCTTCAAGTCTTTTTACTAAATATTTATAGGACATTAATTTTTCTTTCCTAATTTCACATAGACATTTACAAAATAATCTCCCTCATTTAGCTCGACAGCTTGTGGGATTTCAAGTTCTACTCTTTGTTCAAATTCGTCGTTTTTCAAATTTGATAGGTCGATTTCTCTAGTTTTAATTGCACTTATTTTATCAACAATACTTTTTTCTCCCTTTAATATAACCTTGTTTGGAGAAATTTTACTTTCTTCAATTTGCATATTTTTTGGAAGATTGTCGTAATTTAATTCTACGCCTACTTCCTTACTTTGGAGAACATCAAAAGAAATTGACACATCATTTTGTGACAAGTCTACATTTTCTACAGCTTTTCCATCTTTATCTACAGCTTTTACTCCAATATCATGAATTTTCCCATCAAGATATTCTTCTTCATTTATATTTAGTACAATTTTATCAACCTTATCAACATAATTTCTAAGGCCAGATACAGTGATTTTTTTGGTAGATTGCTCGCTTACATTAATAATTTTTGATTCTTTTAGCCTATCAGAAATTTTTATATCTACAGTCAAATCCTTTTTTACAATTTTTTCCATTTTTAAATTAATGTTTGACGGACTTACACTTTCAATCCTAATTCCTGACGGAACATCAACATTTACATTTAAAGTTTTTATTCCTTCTGTTGGAACGCCCAAATCTATGCTTGCAACCAAATCTTCTGCTGACAATGATGCAAGATCTGATCTTGAACCTTCAACTTTTACATTTACACTTGCCACCTCATCTTTACCAACCAGGGCGTAGCCATCTTTTTGCATTACTTCTTGATTTTTGATTGTTAAAGGAACATTTCTTATAGTTTTTGATAAAGAAGGATTTGTTGAAGTCATTACAAAAGCCCACATAATGACAGCAACAAGAATTGATAAAACAATCAATTTTCTGTCATTTTTATTATTCATTTTCAATCCTCCTTTTAAAATTCAATTTATTCTCATCATCTCTTAGCTCTTTCATAAGCCTATCTTTTAAAGACTCGTCATCAAAATATCTATTTATAACACCATTGCTTACTATAGAAATTGTTCCAGTTTCCTCGCTAACAACAACGACAAGGCAATCACTTTTTTCGCTAATTCCAATAGCTGCTCTGTGACGAGTGCCAAGTTCTTTTGACAAAGTATTATTTGTAGTTAATGGCAAATAACAAGCTGCCGCTTCAATCAAATCATCACGAATTATAACCGCCCCATCATGAAGAGGTGTGTTGGGAATAAAAATATTTATCAAAAGTTCGCTGGAAATTTCAGCAGAAAGATTAGTTCCACTTTCAATAATATCGTTAAGTCCAACTTCTCTTTCAATAACCACCAAAGCACCAATTTTTTGCCTAGACAAGGAGCTCATAGCAGAAACAATTTCATCAATAGATCTTTCATTCTTATTGTAAGAATCACTAACAAAAAAGCTTCGTCCCCTACCAATTCTTTCCAAAGCAGACCTTAATTCTGGTTGAAAAACTACAATTATAAATACCAAAGAAACAGTAAAAAATTGATTCATAAGCCATGAAACAGTATTTAATTTAAAAATATCAGCAATTGATGCAAAGATTAAAACAAAAATAAATCCCTTCATAACTTGCTCAGCTCTAGTATTTTTGAGAAGCTTTAACAATTTATATGCAATAAAAGCAATAAGCGTTATATCAATTATATCTGTAATCCTAATTAGCGATAAATACGCTACAAAATTATCTATGTAAGACATGTCTACCTCCTAAGTCTATTTATATTATATACTTTATTATAAAATTTTGTAGAAAGGAAAGGCTTAAATGAAATAAAATTTAAATTTTTTGAAATTTTTATATTTAAAATTTTTTGGGGAAATTTTTTACAAAAAAATACCAAGTTTTTGACTTGGTATTTTTTTGATTTTTATTTTTTAATTTAAATTGTTTTTTATTTCTTTGTACCTATTTCGCGGGGCATTAGTAGAAATTGTGCCACTGGTACATTTTTTAACCAATCATACGCTCTTTGATTGCGTTATACTTAATTCAATCTTTTAATAATTTAAAATTAGAATTTTACTCTTCGTACTTACTCTGGTTAGTAGTCCGAAGTGATAAATTTAATTTACCAATAAACATGTAGTGAATTTCAATCCTTTGCCTTATTTGACCGTCTATTTCTTACTTGTCATAGACATATATTTTATCTTTATATTTCTTTTGACCCTTCTCTTATCTGTTCTAATTTTTTTATATAAAACTCCTTTCTTGTAATAAAAAAGAGATAACATTTATGCTATCCCTTTCAAAGTTTCATTGTTAAATTTATAAAATTCTCTTCAATAATATCTGATATTTCTTTTTGTATAGATTCTATCTTTATATCTATTCCTTTTTATTGCATGATATAATTTTCTTTTATTCACTTTTTGCAATATTAGACGTCGGAAATTCGTTCGTAATATTAGGAAATTGATAGTCAAGATTTTCTGCCTGATTCCAATTAACCTCATCAACATGCTTATCTTTTAATTCTTCCTTACTCTTATAAGGCCTCATATATCGATCTCCAATTTAATAGTTACCTTCATTATTTTTCATTATAAGTAACTCTCATTTAAATCTCAACTTTTATTTTCTAATCATTTTTATTGATTTTGTACTTGTGTATTTGCCAATAAATCACCCAAATGTCTTTTATCATTACGTATAAGACCCATTAATAATAGCAGCACAGCAAATCCGATACCTATAAAAAACAACACGATAGCCCATACATCAAAGCCAGTATAAATTCCATGAATCGTACTCATATGTCCTATTTGCCATGGTAAAAATTTGATTAAGTTTCTTATAAAGCTTGATTTTAAAGATTTATGTTTGTAAACAAGTTTTAACCCCGATTTTCGTTTACCAATACTGCCCTCTTTTGAATAATCCAAATAAGAAAAAATCAAAATAATCGGAATAACTGATGTTAATAAGGCAATTAATTGTGATTGTAGTTCGTTCATTTTTGGGATTCCTTTAAAAAACAGATAATAAACTGCCATGCTTACTCCAAATAAAAATGCTAAATACAAAAGAATAAGTAAATAATCAAAAAACAATTCTTTCATTCGTTTTTTTAATGATATTGGATTATTATTCATAAGCATAATTTATTTATCCTCGCAGTGTCAAAAGCTTTCTTTATCTCATTTTTTAATTCTTTCTTGCTTTCATAATATCTCATATGCCGACCTCCGCGGGATGTTAGTAGAAATTGTACCACTGGTACAATTTCTAGCCCAAGCACGCTATTTAACCGCGTTAAACTTAATTGATTTTCTTACTATTTTAAAACTAAATTTTTATTCTTCGATTTTACTCCGCGGGGCATTAGTAGAAATTGTGCCACAGGCACAATTTCTAGCCTAACATACGCTCTTTGGTCGCGTTAAACTTAATTTGGTTTTTTACTTTTTTAAAACTTAATTTTAATTCTTCGTACTTACTCCGCGGCATGCTTGTAAAAAATGTGCCACCGGCACATTTTTTAGCCAAGCATGACATCCAGGATCATCATTACTGAAAAGCCTACTGAAAACCAAATTACTCCTAGGTTTGAATGATCTTCGCCTTCGCCTGTTGCTTCTGGTATTAATTCTTCTACTACTACGTAAAACATCGCTCCGGCTGCAAAGCTTAAAAGATATGGCAAAATTGGAATCATTATTTGGGATAATAATATTGTAAGAACTGCTGCTACCGGCTCTACTGCTCCTGATAAAACTCCCATTATAAATGATTTATTTTTTCCTATTCCTTGACTTTTTAATGGCATAGAAATTATTGCTCCTTCTGGAAAATTTTGAATTGCTATTCCAAGTGAAAGCACCATTGCTCCTGCCATTGTTAAACCTGTATTTCCTGACAAAACTCCTGCAAATGTTACTCCTACTGCCATTCCTTCTGGAATATTGTGAATTACAACTGCAAGTACCATCATTGTTGTTTTTCTTAAGGAATCATTTTTTGGTCCTTCTGCCACATCGCTATCAACGTGTTGATGGGGAACTACATTATCTAAAAATAATAAAAATATAATTCCAACGGCAAATCCTACCACAGCAGGAATCCACGCCATTTTTCCTAGCTTTTGATCTACCATATCCATTGCTGGTATTAAAAGCGACCAAATACTTGCCGCAACCATTACGCCTGCGGCAAAGCCTGATAGGGATTTTTGAATTTTACTTGATAATTCGTTTTTCATTAAATAGACCATAGCCGACCCAAGGCTTGTGCCTATAAATGGAATTAGTAATCCTATTACTAAATCTTTGCTCATTTTTCTCTCTTTCTATTTTTTATAATTTCCAAATATCTTTTGCATATTCAAGAATTGTTCTGTCTGATGAAAAATATCCTGCGTTTGCAATATTTTTTAGGCTCTTTCTTGCCCATGTTAATCTATCTGAATATTCTTTATTTATTTTTTCGTGTGTTTTTTTGTAATCTTCAAAATCTTTTAAGACAAAATATGTGTCAGCTTTTTCTCCACCTTGTGGATTTATTAGACAATTGTAAATATCTAGGAACATATATGAGTCATTATCGTTTAACTCTCCTGATAAAAGTGTATCTACTGCATCTTTGATGTCTTCATTTTTGTAATAAAATTCTTTTGGATTATAGGAATCATAAATTTCATTTAATTCTTCAACTTTTGCTCCGAATAAATAATTATTTTCAACTCCTGCATTTTCAAAAATTTCTATATTTGCTCCATCATAAGTTCCAAGGGTCAAGGCTCCATTCAGCATAAATTTCATATTGCCTGTTCCTGAAGCTTCTTTCCCTGCTGTTGAAATTTGCTCTGAAATATCTGCTGCTGGGAAGAGTTTTTCGCCGTAGCTTACCCTATAATTATTTACAAATACTACTTTTATTTTGTCATTTACTTCTTCATCGTTATTTATAACTCTTGCAATTTCGTTTGCAAGTTTTATTATTGCTTTTGCTCTAAAATATCCTGGTGCTGCTTTTCCTCCAAGAATAAATGTTGTTGGGTAGAAATCCATATCAGGATTTTTCTTTAATTTGTGATATAAATTTATAATGTGAAGAAGATTTAAATGTTGTCTTTTGTATTCGTGAATTCTTTTTACTTGTATATCAAAAATTGAATTTGGATTTATACTTATTCCTTCATTTTCCAAAATATATTTTGCCAACTCTTTTTTATTTTCAAATTTAATTTGATTAATTTCTTCTAGAGTTTTTTCATCGTCTAGGTATTTTTCTAGGTCTTTTAATTTTGTAAGATCGTATTTCCAATCATCGCTTCCTAATTTTTCTGTGATGAAATTTGATAATTTTATATTTGAATATACTAGCCATCTTCTTGGTGTAATGCCATTTGTTTTATTGTTGAATTTTTCTGGCATTAATTTATACCAATTTTTAAAGGTATCGTCTTTTAAAATTTGTGTGTGAAGTTTTGCAACTCCATTTACAGACTTACTCATTACTATTGCAAGATTTGCCATTCTCACTTGGTCAAATCTTATAATTCTATAAGGATCGATAGCTTCTTCTGAAAGTCCTTTTTCTTTAAATTCTTTTACTAAATTTTCATTTAATTTTTTAATTATATCAAAACATCTTGGACATACTTCAAGCATTATATCTTTTGGCCAAGATTCTAGAGCCTCTTGTAAAACTGTGTGGTTTGTAAATGCAAATGTATTTTTTGTTATTTCTACAGCCCTTTCAAATTCAATTCCATTTTCATCGACTAAAACTCTTATAAGCTCTGGTATGGCAATAATTGGATGGGTGTCATTTAATTGGATTATGTGATATTTTGAAAAATCTTCAAATTGTAAATCGTGGTCAAAATATCTTTTGTATTTTGAAACCATATCTTGAATTGATGCTGAGCAGAAGAAATATTGTTGTTTTAACCTTAAAACTCTTCCTTCTCTTTGCATGTCATTTGGATATAAAACTCTGGTTATATCTTCAGCCCTATTTTTTTCTTCAACTGCCTTATCATATTGAAAATTATTAAAATATGAAAAATCAAATTCTTCAAATGGTTCTGCTTGCCAAAGTCTTAATGTATTTACTTGTTCATTTTCAAAACCTAGCATTGGCATATCGTAAGGAACTGCTTTTACAGTTTGGTCTCTAAATTTTACAATTTTTGAATCGGATTCAACTCTTATTGACCAGCCATCGCCATCTTTTATCCAATGATCGCCACCTTCAACTTGAAAGCCGTTTTCTATTTTTTGTTTGAAAAGTCCTTCTCTGTATCTTACTCCGTATCCATACATATCAAGCTTTTGGGTTGCCGCTGAATCCATAAAACAAGCTGCAAGTCTACCAAGACCACCATTTCCAAGAGCAGCATCATCTTCAAAATTTTCTATTGATTCAAAATCAATGTCAATCTCACTTAAAATTTCTTTTACTTCATCATAAATTCCAAGATTAATTAAATTATTTCCAAGAGATCTTCCTACCAAAAATTCCGCAGAAAAATAATAGGCTTTTCTTGATCTTCTTGTCCTATTTTTGCAATTTCTCCATTCTTGATTGATAAGCTCCATTATTGTATCGCAAAGAGCAAAATATCTGTCCTTGTCTGAAGTTTCTGCAAAATTTTTTAGTGTAATTCTCTGTAAATTTTCGATATAACTTTCCATAAATTTGTTTTTGTTCATTTTTTCTCTCCTATATTTTAAATTTTTTATATATTATCTTTTTCAAAATAAATAAAACCAGTATATGTTCTATTTTGTTCCAAAAATTCTTTTAATGAAATCTTATAAACTTCTCCCCATGATGAGATTGTAAGTTTATAATCATCTTCGCATTTTTCTATTTCTGTAATTGTAACTCCATGATGTTTCATCACCCTAATCGACCTACTGACCCAATTAAAAAATATAACTGGCAGATCTTTTCCTATGGCTTGGAAAATAAAATTTGCAATCTCTTCCATTGATTTTCTTTTTATTGGATTATCTTCTAATATGTGTGATTTTAATTTCAAATGGTAGGATTTTCTAAATTTATTTAATTTGAAATCCAAAAGCCTTGCCGTTGGCACTCCATAAACTCTTGGTTTTATAATTTGAAAAAACCAATATTGGTAATCATTAAATTGATCTAGGCTAAATTTTTCATCTTTTCTGTAGAGATATAGGTAAGTGTTTGTAAATGCCGTAACTACACAAGACCTATCCCTATAAAATTTACTCACTCCTACTTCTTTTAAGTCATTTTGGTAGCCACCATAGTAAATTTTATTATTTTTAATTACTGGAACAAATTCGCCTTTTTTAGATCTTTTTAATTTCATCTATTTTTCTTCCTTTTTGTAGTGAACTTTTTCTGATAATTCTTTAATTTCATTTTCTGAAATTTCTTTTTTTGCCAAAGTCTTATCCATTTTTTCATTCATCAAAGTGTACAAAATTGATGCAATTGGAATTGATACAAGCATACCAACAATTCCAAACAAACTTCCACCAATAGCTATAGATACAATTACCCAAATTGATGGAAGACCTATAGTTTTTCCAGCCAAAGCCGGATAAATTATTGAGCCTTGAACTTGTTGGGCTATTAATAAAAATATTAAAAATACCAAAGACTTAAATGGTGATTCTATAAAAATTAAAATCATCATTATGACAGTTGCAATAAGTGGTCCAACATAAGGAATAAAATCTGCTATTGCAACCAATATTGCAGCCATAGCCGCAAAAGGAATTTTTAAAATTAACATACCAACAAAAACCAAAATTCCAAGTATCAAACTAGAAAGAGCTTTGGAATTAATATAAGATGCAAATGAAGAATAAGAAAGACTTGCCACCTTGTTAATTTCATCAGCAGTACTCCTTTTAAATAAGGAATAAATAATTCTATTAGCTAAAATTTTCAAATCTTTTTTATTAATCAATACAAATACCGAAAATATTGTAGCAGCAGCTATGGTTATAATAGTTGATGATACAGAATTTATAATTGAAGTTGTTTTATCAAAAATATTTCCCGCCTCTCCAACAAAATAATCCTTAACTTGAACTAAGACATTGTTCCAATCAACACTATTTATATATTTTTGAGCATCATCGGCAAAATTTTTTGTAAATTTATTATTATTTAATAAATCTATCAAATCATCTAAAAACAACGGAAATCTTTCAATAAGAGCAGTTACCGCCTTAGATATTCTTGGAATTAATACATTCAAAAATATTACAATACCCAAAATAAATAAAATCCAAGAAGATATAAGTGAAAAAACTGGAACTAACTTTTTTGTCTTTTCTGTTTTAAAAATTTTAGAATACACTTTTCTTTCAAAGAAATTCATAGGCAAATTAATAATAAAAGCCAGCATAAATCCAATCAAAAAAGGTTGGATTACAGCAATAAATACCGTCAAGCCATTTTTTACATTCTCAATATACCAAAATGCAAAAAATACCAAAATAGATATAAGAATAACTTTTAGTAATTGTGAATTCTTTTCATCTAATTTTTTCATTAAAGTTTCCCTTCTCCTTATTAATTATTTACCTATATTTTACCATAGAAATTTTTCATCTTCCATTTTATAATAATGATATAATAAGCTTGAGGTGGATTATGAAAAAATGTTATATATTTGCCGGAGGAGATTTCGACGGATTTTTTGATAAAATAGGAAAAGAAGATTATATAATTGGAGCTGACAAGGGCTATACTTATATAGAAAAAATCGGTCTAAAGGCAGACGAAATAATCGGAGATTTTGATTCATCTAATGAGCCGAATTTTAAAAATAAAACAAAGCTCAAGCCAGAAAAAGACGAAACAGACCTTTATGCTGCAATAAATATTGCCATAAAAAAAGGATACAAAAAAATTATAATCTATGGTGGACTTGGTGGAAGAATTTCCCACACAATAGCAAATATAAAAATAATGGAAGAATTTAAGAAAAAAGGAATTGATATAGAATTAAAAAATAAAAACCAAAAATTATTTGTAATAGATAAAAATTTTCAAGAAAAAAAACAAATAGAAAACACCTATATTTCTCTTTTTGCCCTAACAGAAAAAATAGAAAATTTAAATTTAATAAATTTAAAATATGAGCTAAAAAATTTCACCTTAAAAAACGACATGCACCTAGGCGTATCAAATGAGCCAATAGGAAAAGAATTTAAAGTAGAATTTGATGAGGGAATGATTCTTGTAATTTATGAAAACAAAAATGTATATAAATAAGGCAGGATTTCCTGCCTTATTTTTCAAAATATTTTTCTATATTTAATCTACCAACTACAACATCATCGCCGTAAACTAAAATTGGTCTTTTTAATAACATGCCATCTGATGCTAATAAATCTAATTTTTCATCTTCTGTCATATCTTTTAATTTGTCTTTTAAATTCAACTTCCTATAAATTTGTCCAGTTGTGTTGAAAAATTTCTTTATTTCAAGACCACTTTTTTCATACAAGTCTTTTATTTGATCTTTTTCTGGCTTTTCTTCTTTTACATCTTGAAATTTATAATCAATTTTCTTTTCTTCCAAAAATTTCTCAGTTTTTTTGCAAGTTGAGCAAGATTTATATCCTATTAATAATGCTTTCATATTTTTCTCCTTAAATTAATCTTTAAAAAAGAGGTTGACCTTGCAACCCCTTTATTTTTTTATTTTCTATCGTCGTTATCTGATTTTTTAGATTTGTATTCTTCTCTTGTCATAACATCAACTACATCAACATTTACTGTTACAACATCAAGTCCTGTCATTTGCTTTACATTTTCTTTTACAACTTTTTTGATATTTTCAAAAATATGTGGAGCAGATTTTCCATATTCTAAGATTATTTGCATATTTACTTTTGCTTCTTTTTGTCCAACTTCAACATCTACTCCTGATGTATCTTGTTCACTTGATGATTGGAAAACTGATGAAACTGAATCAAAAAAACTTGCCTTCATATCCAAAATTCCATCAACTTTATTTACTGCAATTCTAGAAATTTTTGCTACAACCTTATCAGCAATTGTTAATTTTGAAACTTCTTTTTCGATTTCTTGATCCTCTTCGATTCCTTTTTCGTAATCTTTGTCAAATGTTTTTTCTGTCATAATTTTCCCCTATCTTTTTTTATTGAAATTTTTTTAATAAGCTAATTACAAATCCTATCACTTTAGGATCTTTGTCGAGCCATCCGCCCAAGCAATAACAAAATCCTAGCACAATCCAAATACCAACAGTTCTAAAAAATCCAAAATCAAATAGCGAACCTATTGTTGCAATTCCCAAAATCAAAGAAATAATTTTGTGCTTATTTTTTTCTTTAAATTCCTTACATTCCTTTTCTTTTTTCTCTTTTATATCAAGTTTTCTCATTTCTACATCATAGGCGGTTACTTGTTTTTCTAAATCTAATTTTGTTTTTTCTTTTTCCATAATACCACCTACCTAAGTTCTCTTTCTTGACTTTTGTGAGCTTTATTTAATTGAACATGGGCATTTGCATTTTCAAGTCCTGTAAGCATTCTAAGTCCCATTTCAACTTCAGCTTGAATCTTTCTACCTAAGTCCTCAAAGTCCCTATCTCCAAAAACGTCACATTTAATTTTTGCTTCTACAGTTTCGCCTTTTATTATTTTAACCTTTGAATCGGTAAGTTCTGTTCCCATAAATTTATTTACTGCAGAATTTACTGCTGAATCCAAGGAATTTCTTGTAATAAAAATATCGCCTGTATTATCTTCTACTAGATATTCACGCTTATCATTTTGATTTGCTATAATATCTATCAAAAGAATAATTGCAAAAATCAAAATTGCTATAGCAACTCCGAGAAGTACGTATCTGTAATTTTGTATTTCTAAATATGATAATAAATCATGCCTTACTCCATCATCTGCGAGAGCAAGAGTTCCAAGTATGGCGGAAATTATTATCAAAGCTATGGTCATAAGTGACCACAAAAATTTTTTAAATCCTCCCATAAAGCCTCCTTACTTATAAGTTACCCATGCTTTAGCTTTTGAAACAAAACTTTTTTAGTCATCTTCTAATTCCAAAGATAATTCTAACCACCTATCTTGGTATCTTTGCTTCTTTTCTTCAAGGTTTTTTATCTTAGCAAAAGTTTCTATGACTTTTTTTTCATCATCATAAAAACCTTCTTTGAGGCTTTCTTCTGTAAGTTTATGAATTTTTGCATCAATTGTATTGGATTCTTTTTCTAATTTTTCTATTTTTTCTTTTATTTTTTTTACTTCAAGCCTTTTAAGTTTTTTCTTTTTTTCTTCTTTTTTTATTTGGGTTTGTGTCATTATTGGCTTTTTTTCATCTTCTAATGATTCTTCTTTTAATTTTTCTACATAATAATCGTAATTACCCAAATACTCTTTTATATAATCCTTGTGCATATCAAGAATTTTTACGGCAATTTTATTTAAAAAATACCTGTCGTGGCTTATTACAAGAACTGTTCCTTCATAAGCAATAAGCGCATCTTCAAGGGCTTCTTTTGAATCTATATCAAGATGGTTGGTTGGCTCATCCATCAAAATAAAATTACAATCTGAAAGCATAAGTTTTAAAAGAGAAATTCTTGCTCTTTGTCCTCCAGATAATTCATTTATTGGTTTATCAACTTCATCTTGGTAAAACATTATTTTTGCAAGATATGATCTAATTTCATAATTTGTAAGATCAGGATAAGCTTCTCTTATTTCTTCAAACAAAGTGTTTTCTGTATTTAAGGACTTTTGTTCTTGGTCAAAATATCCAACTTTTACGCTAGATCCTAATTTTATTTCTCCATCATCTTTTCTTTCTTGGTTTAAAATAATTTTAAAAAGAGTAGTTTTGCCTACACCATTTTCTCCAATTATTGCCACCCTATCATTTCTATAGATATTAAAAGAAATATCTTCAAAAATATCCTTATCGTAGGATTTTTTTAATTTATCTACACTTAATACATCAACTCCCGAAATTATTCTTGGAGTAAATCTTATATTTATGGATTCATTTAAGTTATCAGGCTTTTCTACCCTTTCCATTTTATCCAAAAGTTTTTGTCTTGATCTTGATTGAGAAATTCCTCTTTTTCTTTTTGAACCGCCAAGATTTTTTAACCTATCAATTATTTCTTCTTGCCTTTTAATTTCTTTTTGCTGAGTTTTGTAAAGATGGTTTTGGACTTTCAAATCTTTTTTTCTTTGAGCCATAAATGATGTATAATCTCCATCATAAATTTTTAGTCCACCATTTTCCATCAAAAATATTTTTGAAACTGTTGCATCCAAAAAATATCTATCGTGGCTTATAACTATAACTGATCCCTTAAAATTTTTTACAAAATTTTCCAAAAAATTAATCGCCTTTATGTCAAGGTGATTAGTCGGTTCGTCTAATAAAATTAGGTCAGGTTTTTCCAATAAAAGACAGGCAAGTTCAACCCTTGCCTTTTGTCCTCCTGATAAAAGCGAAATTTCTTTTGAAAAATCTTCTTCGCTAAAGCCCATTCCTATAAGTACTCCTCTTATTTCCGACTTATAGGAATAGCCATTTTGTTTTTCAAATTCTTCGCTTTTTTTTGCATATTCAACCATTATTTCATTGAGCTTATCTGGATTTTTTTCCTCGCTCATTTTTATTTCAAGATCTCTAATATTTTCTTCTAGTTTTATAAGATCTTTAAAAACTTCCAAGCAATAATCATATATACTTTTATCTGACATAAGTCCTAATTGTTGTTTCAAATAACCAAGGCTTACATCATTTGGTATATGAATTTTTCCAAAATCTTTGGAAATTTCTCCTGTCAATATATTAAATAGTGTAGACTTTCCAGAACCATTATTTCCTATTAAAAAATATGTTAGGGTAAATAATGACTCATCTAGATGAACATTTTCTATTACCACATTGTTTTTTGTTTTTAAATCAACTGGTGCGAAGTTCCAAATTCCTTTTATTCCTCCTTCACAAAGAATATCACAAACTTCTTGTGCTCCATCTTTTGGTGTTGTGATAATTCCTATATCTATTTCATTTTTTTCTAAATATTCTTTTAAATCATCTGTTGACAAAACTTTTAAATTTTCTGTTGAAACTTCTTCATTGTTTTTGTCAAATACTGCTTTTACATTGTAGTCTAAAGTCTTAAAACCTGAGTATTGGAAAAGAGCATGGCCAATATTTCCAAAACCGATTATTATCATAGAATATTCTTTGTTTACTCCAATAATTTTTGCAAGCTCTTGCATTAATTCTTTTACATTATAACCATAACCTTGTTGACCAAAGCAGCCATAGTGATTTAAGTCTTGTCTAATTTGGCTTGCTGTTAAGCCTGTAATTTGTGAAAGTTCTTTAGATGAAACTCTTACAATACCTTTTTCATTAATTGCTTCTAAATACCTATAATATTTTGGTAACCTTTTTATTACTGATAAAGAAACGTTTGACCCTTTTTTCATAACAACCTCCGTTAATCATTATTTTTTATTTCTTTAGACCTTAATCTGTTTAAAAGTATTACATTCAAAAGATGAACTATATAAATAATTATTAGTCCACTATAAAACAACTCTTGCCAATAACTTGATATTCTTTCATCTACTGCTATGTATTTTGGTAATAATGGTGTATAGTTGCTTACCACAAGTAGGGCGTGGTAGCTTAGGATTGCAAAAACTATAATGCTTATTATTGCTACAAAAATTGAATAGCCTCTTGTTTCTTTTTCCATTAATATATAAAGAGGATAAATAAGCATTATAACCCAAGAAATAATGAAGGAGATACTCCAAACATTATTTACTACTTGTGGGTTAATTTTTGTAAGAATTAGGATTAAATTTGATACTAAAACCACTAATACTGATAAAAGCAGAGTAGTTGAAAGAAATCTTTCAAATCTCTTTTTCATTTTTAGCTCCTTACTTACTATATTTTTTTGATTTATATCTTAAATTATTATCTAAGATTTTTTTTCTAATTCTTAAATTGTGTGGAGTGATTTCTATTAATTCATCTTCTTCCACAAATTCCATCATCTCTTCAACGCTCATGATTTTTGCAGGAGATAAAACAAGGGCTTCATCAGCTGCTGATGCTCTGACGTTGGTTTGTTTTTTCTTTTTGCACACATTTACGTCGATGTCAATTCCTTTTGCATTTGATCCTATGACTTCTCCCTCATAAACTTCATCTTGAGGCTTTACAAAAAGTTGTCCTCTTGATTGGGCTGCGTGAAGTCCATAAGTAGTTGCTACTCCTGTTTCAAAAGAAATAAGTGAACCTGCTTGTCTTTTTGCAATATCTCCCTTATATCTTTCATAAGAATCAAATTCTGTATTTAAAATTCCAGTTCCTTTTGTATCTGTTAAAAATTCTTGCCTATAACCTATAAGTCCTCTTGCAGGAATTTTAAATACCATTCTTGTGTATCCTGATGAATTTGGAGCCATATCCATTAGCTCTCCTTTACGAAGACCTAATTTTTCTATTATTGAACCTGTATATTCTTGATCAACATCAATTGTTGCAAGCTCCATTGGCTCAAGTATTTTTCCATTTTCATCTTTTTTAAACATAACTTCAGGTTTTGAAACTTGGAATTCATATCCTTCTCTTCTTAAATTTTCTATCAAAACTGAAAGATGAAGCTCTCCTCTTCCAGAAACCTTAAATGCTTCTGTTGAATCTGTTGTTTCAACTCTGAGTGATACATCTGTTTCTTTTTCTTTAAATAATCTATCTCTTAAATGTCTGCTTGTTACATAATCTCCATCACGTCCTGCAAATGGTGAATTATTTACAGAAAATGTCATTGAAAGTGTTGGCTCAGAAATTTTTGTAAATTCTATTGGCTCCATATCATTTTCTGTACAAATTGTATCTCCTATATTTATATCTTCCATTCCTGATAAGGCAACAATTGAACCAAAATCTGCTTTTTCAACTTCACTTCTTTGTAGTCCTTCAAATTCATAAATTGTAACAATTTTTGATTTTACTTTTCTATCCTTATCATTGTAATTTACAATTATGCAAGAATCATTTTTATTTATTTGTCCACTTTCAACTTTTCCGATTGCAATTCTTCCAAGATAATTGTCATAGTCTGTCGTTGAAACCAAAACTTTAAATGGAGCATTTTCTTTTGCTTCAAAAGCTGGTGTGTAATCAATTATTGTATCCAAAAGATCTGTCATATCATTTTTTACTTCACCAAATTCTAAACTTGCCCAACCTTCTTTGGCTGATGCAAAAACAAATGGAGAATCAAGATATGATTCATCAGCTTCAAGGGAAATAAATAAATCCAAAACTTCATCCATTACTTCTTCAACTCTTTGGTCAGGTCTATCAACCTTATTTATACAAATAATTGCAGGAAGATTTAATTCAATTGCCTTTCTCAAAACAAATTTTGTTTGAGGCATTGGACCTTCACGACTATCTACAACCAAAACTACAGCCTCAGCCATATTTAAAACTCTCTCAACCTCTCCACCAAAATCGGCGTGTCCTGGAGTATCGATTATATTTATTTTTATTCCCTTATAATTGATCGCAGTATTTTTTGAAAGAATTGTAATTCCTCTTTCTCTTTCAATAGAATTTGAATCCATAACTCTTTCATCAACTTGTTGATTTTCTCTAAAAATTCCGCTAGTTTTTAAAAGACCATCAACAAGAGTTGTCTTACCATGATCAACATGGGCAATTATCGCCACATTTCTTATATTTTCACGTTTCATTAAATCACTTCTTTCTTAACTAATATAAACTATTTATTCATCAATTTATTATATCATATGTGATAAGATTATCAATAAATAACAAAAAAAATACTTGATAAAAAAAACTTACCAAGTATTATATATATAATTTTCTCTTGGAATCTCTTTTTACAAAAGCGATTATAATATTATCTTTAATAATAAGCTCATCTGCTAAACTATAAACAAGTTTAATTCCCCTGCCATGATCATGGAGTCCGTCATTTTCAAAAAGATAATCTATTCCTTCTCCCTCATCTTTTACTTTTATCAAACAGCAAGTATCATCCATGATAAAAGTTGTGTCAATAATTTTGTCATACTCACACCTATTTCCATGCTCGTAGGAATTTATTATAAGCTCGTCCAAAATCAATCTTATTTTAAAAATTAAATTTTCATCTATATTTTTATTTTTTAAATTTAAAACAAGCCCATCCCTAAATTTTTTTATCATTTTTAGGTCAGTAGGCATTGTGTTTCTAATAAGTTCCATCTTACCCCTCATCTCTTACTAATAAATTTATACCCAAATAAAAATTTTTTGTTAATTTTTGTCCAAAAAGTTAAAATTATTGCTTTTTTTGTTTTTGTAGTATAATGTATGTATAACAAATGAAAGGAGAATATTATGAAATACGTATGTACAGCTTGTGGATATATCTATGATCCTGCTAATGGAGATCCAGATAACGGAATCGATGCAGGAACAGAATTCAAAGACCTTCCAGAAGATTGGGTATGCCCAGTTTGCGGAGTTGGCAAGGATATGTTCGAAGAACAAGAATAAGATTTTTTAAAAGGGAGGCAATCGCCTCTCTTTTTTATAAATTCGTATTCATGATTTTTTTATGAAATATTTTTTAAAAAAACATAGCAAAGAAATTAAAATCTTTATAAGCCTTGGACTTTCTATTTTATTTTTGACCTTTCTTTATAGATTGTACAAATTGGGAATACTTACAAATTCGGATAAATTATACGATTATATTGGAGCTTTTACTTATCTTGCCCCTTTAATATTTATAATTCTAAAAGTTTTGATTGGATTCGTTCCTTTTATTCCAACCACGATTTTTATAGTAATAGGCTTTGCCTTGTTCGGTCAAAAATTTGGTTTATTTTTAAATTACATAACAGGTCTTATGACTGCTGTTTTAAATTACACTTTAACTAGAATTTATGGTAAAAGATTTTTGAATTTATTTTTGCCAAAAAAAAGCTTTAAAAAATACGAAAGTGCAACAAGACAAAGCACAAAAAGATTTAAAAAAGTTTTATTTCTAACAAGTGCTATGCCCTTTGCTCCTGACAACGCCTTATCAATGGTTGCAGGATTTAAAAAATTAAAATTTGAAGATTATTTAAAAATAATGTTTGTGGCTAAATTTATTGAAATTGTGATTATAGCATATTTAATGTATCATTTAAAATTATTTTTAGCATAAAAAAACTCCTAATCAAAAAAATTAGGAGTTTTTTATATATTCATTGCTTTTTTCCAAAAATATAAATAAAGCGATGTAAATACGCCTAGATTATTTTCTTCTAACCAAGGTTTTCTTTTTCCACAAAAATGCAAAAAGCATGTATTTGAAATTATGTAGGACAAATTATATTTTTTATCCTTCAATTTGTAAGTTAAATATCTTCTTGCATCATAATTATATTTTATTTCGTCAATTTTTATTATTTTATTTCTAAAAACTACATTCAAAAGATCTTGATCTGGCATTATAAGCCCCAAAGATTTGGTATTTTTTACATAATTTAAAACTTCTTTTTCATAGCTTTGACTATTTCTTGCAAGTTTTAAATTTATCATCAAAATTCCTGAATTAAAATAATTTTCTATATCTTTATGTCCTGATGAAATAGATAGCCTTGCTACATTTGCAGATTGAACCGTTGGAATAGTATGAGTTGCTGCTGCAAAATAATTATTCCCTAAATCCATATTGTAAAGTTTTTCGCAAGAATTTAAAACTAAAACGTCAGGATCTAAATATAAAATCCTATCCAAATTTTCTGGCAAATATTTATAAGCCAAAAGCCTATAATACATTTCTTCTGTATAATAAAAAGTTGTTTTTGCATTAGAAAAAAGATTGGTAACTTTTATCGGATTTAATTTTGCCCTTTTTGAGCTTGCTTTTATTACAAATTTTTCAATTTCTTCTATTTTTTCATCTCTTATATCTTTGTGAATCAAATAAATTTCAAAATTTGTATCATTACTTTCAAATAATGAATATAGCATAGTTTTTAGAGGATTTAAATAATTTTCATCACATGAAACCAATATATTCATAGTTTTCCCTTTCTATTGAAGGTCTGTCGTATAAAAACCCTTGCCTATTATTGATGATGTATCTAAGACTGTTATAAAACAGCGTGGGTCAATTTCTTTTATATATTTTCTAAATAAAACGGCCTCGTAATCATTTGTTACACACAAAAACACTGATTGGTCTTTTTTATAATAAAGTCCTGTTCCATCCAAAACTGTAGCCGACCTATTTAATTTATCTCTAATAAATACACTTATTTCTTCTTGCTTGGATGTAATAATCAAAAATAGTTTTGCTGTATTAAATGATGATATAAATTGATTTACTACAACGCCTTTCATCAAAAGACCTAGGCAAGATAAAAGTCCAATTTCTACTCCAAATATTTTGATTGATAAAATTGTTAGAATAGAATCTCCCATCAAAAGTGATTTTCCAATATTTAAATTTGTGTATTTATTTATAATCATAGCGATTATATCTGTACCACCACTTGATGCTGATAAATTAAATAAAATTGATGAGCCAAGAGCTGGTATTAAAATTGCACAAAATAATTCTAATAATTTATTATCAGTAAATGGCGTTGTGTGAGGTAAGACTTTGCTTAGAGCAAGGGCCGTTAAGGAATTTAATATGGATACATAGCCAGTTTTCAAAACAAATTTTCTACCCAAAATAAAATACGCCAAAACCAACAAAGTAACATTTAAAATCAAAGTTATAAAGGCAGGAGATAAGGCAAGACTATTTGAAAGCAGTATGGATGCCCCCTCTACTCCTCCTATTACAAAATGATTTGGATATTTAAAAAAATGTGTTCCATTTGCCATAAGTATGGCAGCAAAGCTCATAAGTAAAAATTTCTTTTTTTCACTCAAGGGTTTGTGGGCAAATTTATCTTTTTTTCTATCTTTTCTGAGTATTTTTATTGCAGCATTTCTATCAAGAATATGTTTAATTTTTTCCTTGTCGGAATAATTATTAGGATCTATATTTTCATTCATTTTTGTTTATTTTTTTATCCTCCAACTTTATAAAAAAAAAGCCTAACGGCTTTTTTTTAGTCATTCGAATAATTATCAAAATATCCTTGTATAAGAACAACAGGAGTTCCCTTATCGCCTGAGCCTGATGTCAAATCGCAAAGTGAGCCTAAAAGATCTGTGATTTGTCTAGGAGTTGTTCCTAAGGTTTCATTTGTTCCTTTTAAATCAGCTGCTTTTTGTGAAATTCTTTCTATCATTTTTGCAGTTCTTTCATCTATTGATAAGTCTTTTAATTCTGTATCGGCTATATATTTTATTTTCAATTCATTTGGTGTTCCAGAAAGTCCTTTTGTATAAGCTGGAGATACAACTGGATCTGCAAGCTCCCAAATTTTTCCTACTGGATCTTTAAATGCTCCGTCACCGTAAATCATAACTTCAACTTGTTTATTATATTTTTCAATAAATTTTTCTTGAAGTTCATCTACAAATTTTTGGCCATCTCTTGGGAATAATTTTACTACATCATCTGTTGAAAGATTTGAACCAAGTAAACCGTAATCTTCATTATAGCCTGAGCCATCAACTGATTTTGTCATTATTTCATCTAGACCATAAATTTCTTCAGCTCCAGATTTTTCTAGAAGTTTTTTAGTTAAATCTCTTGTGTGGATTTGGCAAACTAAAACACTTTTTGTAAATTTAAGTACATCTTTTGGATTGTTGAAGAAATGTACTTCGCTGTTTTTTGCCATTTCTTTGTAAAGAGAAATGTAATCAACTCCAGTAAATTGATGTTTATAATCTCCTGCAAGTTTTCTAAATTCTTCTTCTGACAAAATATCTGAATAAGGATTTACATCACTTTCAAATAAATCCATTCTGTCCATAATGTAGTTTCCTACCTCATCTTGTGGATAAGATAAGCAAATGTGACTTGAGCTCTTGCTACAAGGGATTCTGTAATGCAAACTACATCCTTATCATTTATTTCGATATTTTTTGATTCAACAGCCTTGTTTACACTATCAAATACAATATCTACTAAGTTATCTCCTGTCTCAATAATAGGTGTCCTAACACCCATTGATACTGTTCCTATTAATCTATCCATACATGCTCCTTCCTCACGTATTATACATTAATTTTTTTAAAAAATAAAGATAAAATTTTTATTTTTTTATGATTTTACTTTTTGTTTAGTCTTGCATTTTGGGCATTTTACGATTATTTTTCCTTTGCCTTTAGGAATACGTAATTCTTGTCCACATGATTTACATCTAATATACTTATATTTTTTATCTCCAAATATTTTCCTTTTAATACTCCTATATTTTTTTTGAATAGGATTTAAAAATTTTAATTTGAAAATATAATTTTCGCTGTTTCTTTTTATTTCGTTTGTTGATATAGTCCTAAATATGGCATAAAAAACTATCACAAGTGGCATTGCTTGTAAAAAATTAATTTTAAAAAAATAATTTATAAGCATTAAGCCAATTGCAAACCACACAAGTCCTATAGATAGCTCGTCAATTCCATGTCTTTTTTTCAAAATTAAACACCTTCTACTAATTCTTTCATTATTTTTGATATATCTCCTTTTAAAAGATAATCTGCTTTATTATCTTTTGGGGTAGGATCCCTATTAATTACTATAAGTTTGTTTCCCCTATAAAAATCTATTAAACCTGCTGCAGGATAAACAACTAAACTTGTTCCACCGACAATTAATACATCTGCTTCGCTAATTAATTTTACCGCATAGCTAATGTTATCATTGTTCAAACTTTCTCCATACAAAACAATATCAGGTCTAACAACTGAGCCACACTCATCACACTTAACTACATTTTTAAATTTTTTAACATAAGCTAGGTCAAAATTTTTACCGCAAGATGTGCAATAATAATCTCTCAAATTTCCGTGAAGCTCAATTACATTTTTACTTTTTGCTTCTTGGTGGAGAGAATCTATATTTTGAGTAATAATTCCCTTTAGTTTTCCTTCTTTTTCAAGTTTTGTTAAAGCAAGATGACAATCATTTGGTTTTATTCCTTCAATCATCAAATTTTCTTTTGCGTATTCCATAAATTCATCTGGATGATTTACAAAAAATTCATGACTAAGCATATATTCAGGCGAATATGATGAATTATTTTCTCTATTATAAAGTCCAGTTGCAGATCTAAAATCTGGAACTCCAGATGCTGTTGATACTCCTGCTCCTCCAAAAAATACAATATTATTTGATTCTTTTATGATTTTTTTAACTTCATTAATTTTATTATCCATAATATCTCCTTACTATGACTATACCCTACTTAGATTTTTTAAATTTATTATCAATGCTTGCTCCAAAAAATGCGCCTATTACTGCACAGACTACTGCAACCATTTCTTTGTTTGGAAAATTGTAGGCATTATTCAAAATTATTGAAATAATTACTCCTCCTACAATTCCTATATACATATTTTTATTCATAAAGTCCTCACGATAAGTCTAAATCTTTTTTTAATATTTTTGCATTTATCCAAAATAATCCTAGAAATATCAAAATATAATAAATAAATCCTGTCAAATTTATATATGATTCTCCCTTGTATTTTATATAAGAATAAACAAAAGCCATATAATTATAATTTTTTAAAATTATCTTATTGTGTAAAAGTAAAAAATTTTTATTTATGAAAAACGCAAGAGCAAGTATGGCTGTTGTCATTATAAAAATTAAAAATACTGAAATTTTTCTTTTAAACAAATACCTATCCATTTGCATATATAAAAATACTAAAAGAGCACTTATATTTATCAAAATCATCATAAAGACCAAAGATAAAAGTATTTTTGTATTTAAATATGTTCCTACTATATAGAATAAAAACACTGACAAAAACACCAAAAGCCAATAGAAAATATTTATTACTATTAATTTTGCCAAAATAAATTCTCTTGCGCTTATTGGCAAGGAAAATGTAAGTATTGACCTATTTGTGTAAAGGTCTTTGTAAAAACTATTTATAATAAAATAAGAAATTGTTAGGATAAAAACTACAACTACAATTATTTCTATTGAATTTATGGCTGAATTTATTTCTAGCGTTCTTGAAAATGCTCCAATTGTTTTGATTGACATCATTGAGATTAAAAGAATTACAAAACTTGCAATTGTTGATATGAAAAATTTCATATTCGATTTTGCATCATACTTTAAATATTTTCTCATAATAATCTCCTAAAAATCAATCTTCTCTTCTATCAAAAATACATTGTAAAAAAATGTAACTGCTATTATCAAAATAGAAAATGTCAACATCCAAATATTTATTCCCAAAACTTTTCCGTCAACTCCATTGTAAAGCATGGAAATATCTACTCCATTTATATTTATTATCCTTTGGATGGCAAAGTCTTTAAATCTTAAAATCACAGGACTTATTGTGTAAATATTTCTTAAAAGCCAAACTATTATTGTAAATAAAACAATGGACAAAACCACTGATACAAATGAATAATATCTTCTAAAAATTTGTACTTTTGAAAGGGTTATTCCAAAAACCAAAAGAAGATAGGCAATTGAATAATAGATTTCTAAAACAAAAATATATACAATAAGAACCTTTATAGATATATTTATTAAATCATCATAAATTCCCAAAAATTTTGAGCTTATAATTAAAGAGCCTACAAAAACTACAAGACTTAAAAAGCCTATCACAAGACTTGCCAAAAATTTTGCAAAAATAATCTTAGCTACAGAAATATTTATGGTAAAAGTTATGTAAGATGACTTGTCAAAAATATCTCTTTTGTATCTAATGGTAAAAAATATCAAACAAACTGACAAAATTATAAGGGCAAGAGCTATAAGGAGAATAAAAAATGAAGTGTTTTTATTTTCCAACTCAAAGCTATTTAATTTATAAAATATTCCAACAAGGCCTTGAGAGATTATGGCAAATAATGCCATCAAAAGAAAAAATCCCCTTGACCTTTTTAATTCATATTTCAAAAATCTAATCATATTACAAAAATTTCCTTATACAAATCTACCATTTGCTTTTTATATTTATCTCTCAAATCTTCGGCGTCTTCTTCCAAAAGAATTTGTCCTCTTTGAATAAAGGCAGCCCTATCAAAAAGATTTTCCAAATCTCCAATTTGATGGGTTGTAATAATAATTGTCCTACCAATATCTACAGTTTTTATAATTGCAGATAAAATCATATCCTTTGCAATAGGATCAACTCCCTCAATCGGCTCATCCAAAATATATAATTTTGTATCACGAGAAAGAGTCAACGCCAAAAGAAGTCTTTCCTTCATTCCCTTTGACAATTTATCAGAATAACCTTCCTTTGGAATTTTCATAAAATCAAAAAGCTCCTTGCAAACTCTCATATTAAAATCATCATAAAAATCCTTGTAAAGATTTACCGTATCCTCAATTGTCAAATTATCATAAAGATGATAGGCATCAGGCAAATAAGAGATGATTTTTTTAGTTTCAACTCCTACTTTTTTCCCATCAATTAAAATTTCTCCATCATTAGGCTTGATAAGACCCATAATACATTTTAAAAGAGTAGTTTTTCCTGAACCATTTGGACCCATAAGTCCCAAAATTTTCCCTCTTTCAAGTTTTAAATCAATACCATCAAGCACATTTTTTTTGCCATAAGTTTTTTTCAAATTTTTTATTTCTAATATATTATCCATTAGCATTCATCCTCAAAGATACAAAATCATAAACTCCCTCATTTGTAATTCCTATTGAATTCATATTTTTTAAAAATTCATTCAAATATCCATTTGCAAATTCAACTATTAGGGCATTTCTTTTATTTTCATCAATTTTCATATAATAATAATCACTTTTCGCCTCAATCAAATCCTCATCCAAAAGTCTTTGGTAAGTTTTATCCACATAAGAAGGATTTACCCTAAATTTATTAATAAGAAATTCCTTATCATAAAACTTATCCCCATTTTTCAGAAAATTATTTATAATATTTTTGGCAACAAAGTTTCTAATTTCATTATTTACTGACCTATCTTCCATATTAGCTCCTTTTCTTTACTATATTAATCTATGATAGAAAATCAATTTCCAAATCAAAACAAAGACTTGCCTTCATAAAACAAGACAAAAATTTTTCCCCATAATCATTCAAATTTTTATAAATAAGAGGATAATTTTTAATAACAATTTTCTCATCAAGCATAGAAAGTTCATCAAAAAGGGCGTCAAGATTATTTACTTCATATTCAAAATCAATTTTTTCATTCAAATAAGAAAAGGCCTCACCCCTTGACTTAAATTTATTTCCATCCAAACAAATCATCTAATTCTCCTTGGTAAAACTTTTGTAATGGTCTTTGGTGTAAAAAATATTAAAATCCTCATCATAAATAAGTCTTTCGCCACCACGTCTTCCACCAAAATAATTTACATCACATTCCTTGTAATTTGCATCAGGTAAATTTTTTTCAAAATTTCCAAAATAATCTCCACCAATTACTCCCTTATCAGTAACTTCCCACAAATTTCCCTTTTTAGGAATCCAACCAAGTTTTTTCGCCTCTTTTTTTGTCAAAAAATTTGGAGGAAGTTTTTTATAAGCTTTAATATAATCAACCACATCATCTTTTTTATAATAAGCCTTATCTTCAAGAAGACTTGTACATTCAACTTCTTCATTAGAATTAATATTTTCATGCTTTACACATCCAGTAAAAGCAAAAATAAGAAAAAAACTTAAAATAAATTTATAAAAAAAGTTTTTAATTTTCATTTAATTACTCCTTTGCTATAATTATATCAGAAAGGATAAAAATATGAATGTATTAATATCAAGATGTCTTTTGGGAATAAATTGTCGCTATGACGGAAAAAATAACGAAATAAAAAATTTAAAAGAAAAATTTCCCCAAATAAATTTCATAGACATCTGCCCAGAAGTAGATTCAGGAATGAAAACACCAAGAAAGCCATGTGAAATAAAAAATTCCAAAGTGATAAATGTTGATGGAGTAGATTTTACAAAAAATTTCAAAAAAGGCGGACAAATCGCCCTAGAAATTTGTGAGAAAAATAATATAAAAATCGCCCTCTTAAAAGCAAAATCTCCATCTTGCGGAAAAGATTTGATTTATGATGGAAATTTTAATAAAAATTTAATAAAAGGCGATGGAATAACTTGCCAAATTTTAAAGAAAAATGATATAATTATTTTTACCGAAAAGGAAATTGAAGAATTTTATTCTTACCTAAAAGCTAAAATTAGCTAATCTTAAAATTTTAAAAAATTTTCAAAAAAATATTTGACAAATATTTTTAAATCTGGTATATTATATATTGTCGTTAGGACATCGGGGTGTGGCGCAGCTTGGTAGCGCGCGTGGTTTGGGACCATGAGGCCGAAGGTTCGAATCCTTTCACAAACAACTCATAGCAAATTTTATAAATAGATCTCTCCACTCCCTCATACTAAAACATTTTGTTTCACAAACTCTTCAGTGTTACCACACTTTGTTTTAGGGGTAAATATGCCAAATCAAGGCACATTTACCTGGTCGATATGAGTTAGTGGAGATGTTAATTTGTAAATCTTTCAAAATATCATCAGATTTTTTCTTTAGTAATCAGCTAAATACAAAAATAACCCATCTCGACCTTGTGGAGAGATCTCATTTATTAAATCTATCTATGAGTTCTCTTTTGATTTTGCGATCGATATGGGTTATTTTTATATTCTGTTATTTTTTAAATATCTTCTGTCAAATATGGCTTACCACTTGCTTTTGGTGCATTTGATTTTTTATTAAATAAAATTAAGAAAATCAAAATTGAAATGTATGGAATCATTGAAATAAATTCCATTGGAAGTTGTATTGTTGTTCCTGTTAAATAGGTTGCTATAGCTTGGGTTAATCCAAAAAATAATGAACCTATCAAAACTCCTTGTGGTTTCCAATTTCCAAATATTACACAAACAAGTGCAATGTATCCTTGACCTGCAATTAAGGTTGGAGAAAATACACTTACTACTGCAAGTGACATAGAAGCTCCTCCAAGTCCTCCCATAAATCCTGAAAACATTACTGCAAGATACCTAATTTTTCCTACAGAAATATCTAAAGTTTCAGCTGCTTTTGGATGTTCCCCAACTGCAATTAACCTTAGTCCCCATTTTGTTTTATATAAAAATACATAAAGCAAAATTACAGATATTAAAGCAATATAAACTGTTGCATATTGAGAAAATATATTTTTTAAGGCTTGATTTGTAATCAAACCGTCAAATAATCTAGGAATTTTATTTTCCAAAGCAATTGATGGTGTTTGAGTTGCGCCATCAAAAAATAATCTTGCTAAAAAAAGTGCCAAACCTGGTGCTAATGTATTTATAGCAATACCTGAAATTGTTTGATCTCCTGCAAATGTAACTGAAACAAGTGCATGGATTAGTCCAAAAAACATTCCAGCAAGACCGCCCGCCAAAAATCCTAACCATGGATTTCCTACATAATATCCTACTGTCGCTGCTACTAAAGCACCTATTGTCATCATTCCTTCAAGTCCAATATTTACTACTCCAGATTTTTCTGAAATCATTCCACCAAGGCCAGTCAATAATACTGGTGTAGCATTTGAAAGTGTATTTCCAATTATTAATCCTAAAACTGTCAAATTAAGCATTATTTCCCGCCTTTCTATTTTTCTTTTTGTTTACTTTTGCTTTTATAATTCTAAATATTAAAGGAATAGCAGTAAATAAAATTATTGTTCCTATAATTATAGAAATCAATTCACTAGGAACTCCCATTGTTCTTTGTAAATTACTTCCGGCATATTTTAATGATCCCAAAAATAATCCTGAGAAAATACATCCTATTGGATTGTTAGATGCCAAAAGTGAAACTGCAAGTCCATCAAATCCAAAATTTTCCATAGCTGATAATAAAGGAAGTGAATAAGTATAGCCCATTACTTGAGTTACGCCTGCAAGCGAACATAAACATCCAGAAATTGCCATTGATTGGATTATTTTTTTATTTGCATCAATTCCACCGTACTCACTTGCTTCTCTGTTTAATCCTACGGCTTTTAATTTATAACCAAGACTTGTTTTTTCAAGAATAAACCAAATAATAATTACGCTAACAATAGCAAGAATTATTCCTAAATGAATTGGTGCTCTAAAAAATTTTCCAAAAAATCCATCAAATTTTTGGCTAGCATTTGTAACTAGAGTAACTTTTGCTGAATCATTTATATCAAATGTTCCCATAGAATTTGGTTTTTGATAGCGATAAACTATAAAATTTTGAAAATAAAATGCTACCCAGTTAAGCATTATAGTAGAAATTACTTCGTGAATTCCAAATTTTGCTTTTATAAATCCAGCAAGTCCTCCATAAATAAATCCTGCCAAAAGTGCAACAATTATTGTAACAATAACATGGATTACTGGTGGAAGTTTTAGTAAGTAGCCCATCAAAAATCCTACAGTTGAACCAATTATAAATTGTCCTTCTGCTCCCATATTAAATAGTCCTGTTTGAAAAGCAAAACATACACCAAGACCTGTAAGAATAATTGGAGTTGAATTTACAAGAGCCCAGCCGATATTTCTTGGGGATTTAAAAATTCCTTCTATTAATTTTCCATAAGCTTCTATTGGATTATAACCTGTAAGAGAAAGAACTATAGCTCCTACCAAAAGTCCCAAGATTATTGATACAAGAGTAAATAATAATTTTGAATTTGAAAAAGAATTTTTTCTTTTTGTTTTTGCTTTCTTATTCATGATCTCCTCCTGCCATTAATCTTCCTACTTCGTATTCATCAGTTTCTTTTGGATCAAGCTCTCCTACAATTTGTCCATCATAAATTACGCAAATTCTATCAGATAAATCCATTACTTCATCTAATTGAAAACTTATTAATAAAACTGCCTTACCTTGATTTCTAAGCTCTACTAAATATTGATGGATAAATTCTATTGCTCCAACGTCAAGTCCTCTTGTTGGTTGGGCAGCTATTAATAAATCCGGATCATTTGTAATCTCTCTTGCGATAATTACTTTTTGTTGGTTTCCACCTGAAAGACTTCCTTTGAAAAGTCTTTATCTATATTCTCCAAAATCAAATTATCTTTAATTGGATATTCTAAAACCAGACCTCTTTTTTGTCTATCTTCTGGAATTTGGTTCATGCCAAGGTCAATTATATCTCTAGGAGCTTTATTTGTAATATCTTCTCCTTTTAAAATAACTTTTCCTTTTTGAGCTTTTCTCATTCCAGAAATTGCATCTATTAATTCTGTTTGACCGTTTCCATCAACTCCTGCAATTCCTAGAATTTCTCCTTTTCTTATCGAAAGATTTAAGCCTTTTACCTTGTCAACTTTTCTGTTGTCCTTAACCCAAAGATCTTCTATCTTAAATATTTCTTCGCCAAGGTCAATTTTTTCTTTTTTTACATTAAAGCTTACATCACGGCCTACCATTTTTTCAGCAAGATCAGCCTCACTTACGTCTTTTACATTAACTTTGTCGATGTATTCTCCCCTTCTAATTATGGTACAAGTATCTGCCATAGCTTTAATTTCTTTTAATTTGTGGGTAATTATTATAACTGATTTTCCAAGTTCAGTTAATTTTTCAACTATTTCTATAAATTCATTTATTTCTTGAGGAGTTAAAACTGCTGTTGGCTCATCAAAAATCAAAATATCTGCTCCATGATATAAAGCTTTTAAAATTTCAACTCTTTGTTGTTGTCCAACAGATATATCCGCAACTTTGCTGTCTGGATCTATAATAAGTCCATATTCTTGGCTTAATTTAACAACTTCTTTTTTTGCCTTAGCTCTATCAATGAAAGAATTTTTTCCTTCATAACCTAATATTATATTTTCTGTAACTGTAAAGGGTTCTATCAGCATAAAATGTTGGTGAACCATTCCTATGCCCATGCTAATTGCTTTTTTTGGTGAATTATTTATAATTTCTTCGCCTTTTATGTAAATGTTTCCTTCAGTTTGAGGAAACATTCCATATAAAATATTCATAAGAGTAGTTTTACCAGCTCCATTTTCTCCAAGCAGAGCGTGTACTTCACATTTGTGAAGGTCAAAATCTACGCCTTTTAAAACTTTCTTGTCGCCAAAGCTTTTATGAATATTTTTTAATGAAACAACTGGGCTTTCATTTAAATACTTATCCATAATACCTCACTATTAATTTAGAATTTTCTAAATATTTTTGTAAAAAAAAGAGTAGTTTTTCTTCCTACTCTTTTAATTACTTATTTTTTCTTAGTAGATTTTTACTTATTTGTCGTAACCCATTGATTTAAATTCTTCTTCGTTTTGTGGAACTTCAATTTTTCCATCAACGATTTGATTTCTTAAATCTTCAACCTTGTCTTTAACTTTTTGGTCTACTAGGTCATTATCTCCATAAGCTATATCCAAAGCTTCTCCATCTTTAAGTGAGAATGCTCTTGTTTCTCCACCTTTGAATTTTCCATCTTTGTAATCATCAAGTGTTAATTGAACAGCTTTACCTACGCCTTTAACTGTTGAAGCCAAAATATTATCTGGAGCTTCTTCTTTTTGGTCACGGTCAACGCCGATTACGTATTTATTATTTTCTTTTGCTGCTTCAAATACTCCAATTCCTGTACCACCAGCTGCATGGAAGATTACATCTGCACCTTTTTGATACATTTGGTTAGCAATATTTTTTCCTTTTGCTTGGTCAGCATAAGAATTTGCGTATTGAACTTGAACTTCTATGTCTTTTCCTTTTTCTTTTGCTGCTTGTTTTACACCAGCTCTAAATCCATATTCAAATCTATCGATTACTGCTGATTCCATTCCACCTACAAATCCAACATTGTTAGATTCTGTTTTCATTCCTGCAATATATCCAACTAAAAATGAGTTTTCATTATCTGCAAATGTTATTCCTAAAAGATTTTCAATTTTATCAGGATTTGCGTTGTCGATTATTGCGTAATTTTGATCTGGATTGTCTTTTGCAGCCTTGCTTGTTGCATCATAAAGAGCATATCCTACTGTAAAAATCAAATCTGATTCACTATCAAGAGCTGATTCAAGGTTTGGTTGGTAATCAGAATCTTTGTGTGATTCAATATAATCAAATTTAATTTTTCCATCTTTTTCGTAAGCTTTTAATCCTTCATAAGCAGATTGGTTAAATGATTTATCATTTATTCCGCCTTGGTCAGTTACCATTGTAGCTGATACTTTTGCTCCTTTTGCATTAGAAGCTGTAGAAGCCATTGAACCGTTATCAGAATCTTTTTTTGATCCACAAGCTGTAATGCTTAGTGAAAGTGCTAGAGTTAGAGCTCCAGCCATAATTTTTTTAATTTTCATCTCTCCCCCTTAAATTAAGAAATTGTTTTTTTGTGTAATACTATTTTATATGAAATTTATCTTTCTGTCTAGCTATTTTACAATAATAAAATTATTTTTCATTTTAATATATAAGTTTTTAATAAATCAAACAAATTCATCAAGGCATTTTCATGACATCTTTCATAGCCATGAGATGCTGAAATTCCACAGCCTACAAGGGCGTGCCTATAATCATAAAATGAGCTCATAGCAGCAGATGCATCTGAGCCATAAAATGGATAAATATCAATTGCAAAATCAATTCCAATTTTTTTGGCTGTATTTATCAAATCATTTGTTAAATCAAAATTGTAAGGACCTGATGAATCCTTTGCACAAATTGAAACCAATCTATCATTTGTTTTTAAATCATCGAAAACAACTCCCATATCTACTGCAATCATATCTTTAATTCCAGATGGATGGCCCGAACTTGCTCCGTGTCCTACTTCTTCATAAGTTGTAAACATCATATAAATATTTCTATCAAATTTTAAATTTTCTTCTTTAATTTCTTTTGCAAGGGCAAGCAAAACTCCACTTGATGCCTTATCATCAAGATGACGTGATTTTACAAAGCCATTTGAATATCTAAATCTTGAATCAAGAGCAATAAAATCTCCAGGATTTATTCCAAGTTTTTTTACATCCTCATCGCTTTCAACAAGCTCATCAATAACAACTTCCATTTCATCAAAATTTCTTTTTGAAATTTTTGGTGTATCTGAGCCATGAACTGAAGGCTCATTTAATCTAAAAACTCCTTCAAATTCTTTTCCATCTCTTGTAAAAATTTTTACATTTTCAAATTCTGCATAATTTAATGGGAAGCCACCAAGAGTTGTAACTTGAATTCCTCCATTTTCTTTTATACTTCTTACCATAAGACCAAGCGTGTCGATATGAGCTGATAATAAAAGTCCATCGTTTTTATTTTTTTCATCTACATAAATTGGAACGATTACATTTCCCTTGTTGTTTTGGTAAGGCTTGTATCCTAAATTTTTAAATTCTTTCATCAAATATTTTTCGCATTTTTTTGTAAAACCAGTTGGTGATGGTCTTGTGCATAATTCTTTTATATAAGTTATTATTGTATTTTTGTCCATTTTTACTCCTTTATTTTCTTATAATTTAATTATAAATTAAAAATTTTTCCTTGTAAATTTTAAAATAAAATTAATATTTGTATTCTAAAAATATATGTGCTATAATATTGGTGTAAACATTTTCACAGCTAAATATAAAAAGAGACTTTGCAACAAATTTACTCCATTATTTTTGTTGCTTTTTTTTATATTTAGTAATAAAACAGGAGGTTATTATGAGAGACATAATACTAGGTGAATTTTTTGGAACAATGTTACTTATTTTATTAGGAGATGGAGTTGTTGCAAACGTTCTATTGAATAAGAGTGGACAAAAAGGTGCAGGTCCTGTTCAAATTACATTTGCTTGGGGTCTTGCAGTTATGATTCCAGCTTGTATTTTTGGTGCATTAACAGGTGCTCATTTTAATCCAGCCCTATCAATTGCTCTTGCATTTAATGGTGGAATAGAATGGAATACAGTTCCTTCATACATAATTGGACAAATGCTTGGAGCTTTTTGCGGAGCTATTTTAGTTTATATTTTATTTAAAGATCATTATGACGCAACAAGCGACGATCCATTAACAGTTAGAGCAACTTTCTGTACAGCTCCAACTATACCAAATACTTTTAGAAACCTATTATCAGAAATTATTGGAACTTTTGTTTTAGTATTTGCTATTTTAGGATTTGGTAATGTTGCTGGCGCTGGAATGGGCGGCGTTGACAAATTATATGTATTTGGTCTTATCGTTTCAATCGGTATGAGTTTAGGTGGACTAACAGGTTATGCAATTAATCCTGCAAGAGATTTGGGACCAAGAATTGCTTATGCAGTATTACCTTTCAAAAACAAAACAGATCCAAACTGGGGATATTCATGGATTCCTGTTGTTGGACCAATAATTGGTGGTATCTTAGCAGTTCCAGTTTTTAATTTTATATTTTAATTATTTATAAATTTTAAGAAAAGAGAAGAATAAAATGTATGATGTAATAGTAATCGGTGCTGGTGTAACTGGTGCATCAATTGCAAGAAGACTTTCTAGGTATAAATTAAATATTTTAATTTTAGAAAAAGAGCTTGATGTGTCCATGGGAGCTAGTAAGGCAAATTCTGCCATAGTTCATGGCGGCTATGCTGAAAGCCATGATGAGCTAAGAGGAAGAATTTGCTACAAGGGAAGAGTGGAATTTAATAAGTTAAACCAAGAGCTAAACTTCGGATTTTTGGAAAACGGATCTTTGGTTTTAGCTTTTGATAAAGATGATGAAAAAGAACTTAATAAACTCTACAAAATGGGTCTTGAAAATAATCTTGACGATATAAAAATAATTGATCAAGAAGAATTAAGAAAAATCGAGCCAAATGTATCCGATGATGCAATATCCGCTCTTTATTGCAAAGGAGCTGGTGTTTGTTCTCCATACGAATACGTTATTGCCCTTGTAGAAAATGCCATAGAAAATGGCGCCGAATTAAAACTTCAAAGTGAAGTTGTTGATATCAAAAAAGAAGAAGATATTTTTAAAGTAAAAACTTCTGATGACAATACTTATGAAGGAAAATTTGTAATTAATGCTTCTGGATTAAACGGAGCAAAAATTTCAAGCATGATTACAGAAACAAACTTTACAATCCATCCAAGAAGTGGCGAATATTTACTTATGCAAAAAGGAACTGGCGAGAAAATAAAACAAGTTTTATTCCAAACGCCATCTCCAAAATCAAAAGGAATTCTTGTAACAAGAACCTACCACAACAATCTTCTTTTAGGCCCTGATGCCATTGATGAAGAAGAAATCGATCTTGGAACACACATTGAAAGGCTTGCAGAAATTTACAAGCTTGGATTAAAATCTGTAAAAGATGATGTAATTGATTTAAAAAAATTTATCCGCTCCTTTGCGGGACTTAGACCTGCTTCATCAACGGGAGATTTTATAATAGAAAATACCAAAACTTCTGGTTTTATAAATGTTGTAGGAATCCAATCACCGGGCATAACTTCTTCTCCAGAAGTTGCCAAAATTGTTGAAAATATTTTAAAAGATTTAAATTTAAAATTGGAAGAAGATCCTTCCTACAATCCTTATAGAAAACCTATTATAGAATACAAAGAGCTTGAAGATTTTAATAAGGTAAAAGATAAAATTGATTTACCACTTGGAAATACCGAAAGACTTGTATGTAGGTGTGAACAAGTTAGCGAAAAAACAATAAGAGATGCAATGAACAGGGGCATACCTTGTTTAACATTCGACGCAATAAAAAGACGTACAAGAAGTGGAATGGGATTTTGCCAAGGAAATTTCTGTAGGCAAAGAGTTCTAGAAGTTATGGAAGACGAAACAGGAGAAAAAATTTTAAACAGAAAATTCGACAGCGAACATTCCGGAATTTCTAGAATAAATAAAAAAGATATTAATAATTTCATAAAAGAATTAGAAGAAAAAAATTTAGAAGAATAATAAAAAACCACAGGCTATGCGCCTGTGGTTTTTTTTAATTGCTTCTTAATGTTTCTATTGCTGATAATTTTGTTGCTCTTATTGCTGGTAGGTAGCCTGCTAGAATTCCTATAAATGATGAAAAAATCACTGCCATAGCTCCTAGCCAAATTGGGATATTAAATTCCAAAGCTGTATCCATGGCTTGGGCGAATCCTGCTAGCAAAAATTTATTTGCTATAAATCCTAACAAATAAGAGATAAGTAAGCCTACAAGTCCTCCAAAAAATCCTATAAATCCTGATTCTAATAAAAACATAGTCTTTATATCTGAAACGCTTGCACCAATTACTTTCATAAGACCAATTTCTTTTTGCCTTTCGTATATGCTCATAAGCATTGTGTTTATTATTCCTATCGCAGCTACAATAAAGGCGATTGAACCTATTCCTGCAAGTATGAGCATTATTGTTCTTGTGGATTTATTTATCTCTTCTATCATATCTATTGATGATGATGTCTGATAACCCATCGACTTTACTTCATCTTCTACTGCTTTTACATTTTCATATTTATCGCATACAAGGGTAATATTTTTGTACAAATAATTTGATTTTTTCCCGCCATTTTCGCTCATATCCTCAAGGCTTGGGCTTTGCAATTTTTTATCTTCTTTTTGCAAAGTTTTGTAAGTTTTTTCATTTATATACATTCTGCTTTTTTCTAAAAAACTTGATTCATTCATTATCCCCTTAACTTTTATTTCAAGATCTGCGAAAGTCGGTTTAGAATTTCCTTCTTCATCCACAGGATTATTTTCCATATCTTCATAACCTAATCTTAAAATAAATTTTTCTTTTAAAATATTTAGGCCTTCAACGTCTTCTTGCTCAAAGGATTCACCTTGTTTTTTCATCTTATATAAGTGATAGTCTGAACCCAAAATCATAGACAAATCATCTGATGGATTTAAATTTGATCCTGAATTAAGCATGTCAGATTTTATTTGAGCAAAGACCTTATCAGGTATAAGGCTTATTCCATTATTTGCTTCAAGTTTTGTATCTTTATTCTTTTTCAAAAAAATTTCTGTATATAAATCCTTATGAGGAATTACATATTTTACATGTTTTATTTTTTTAAACTTGCCTATGCTACTTTGATTTATAGAAGTTTGTGCTTTGTCAGAACTTATTTCTATATTTTCCAATCCTCCAAAAGATTCAACCATATCTCTTTGTTGTTTTGCCATCGCCAAACTCAAGGAAATCATCATTATTATTGACACTGTTCCAATCAAAACTGAAAGTATGGTAAGAATAGTTCTAGATTTTCTTCTCAAAAGATTTCTAAAGGCAATATCTATCCTGTCTTTAATTTTCATCTAAATCTAATTCCTTATTTTTTTTCTTTTTACTCCTTTTTCTTATAAAATAAATCAATAAAACTATTAGAAAAATAGAGCCGATTCCTATAACAGGCGCCATATTAAAATCTTGTTCTACTTGTTCGGTAGATTCTATTGGATTGCCATTTTCATCTACATTTTCATTTTGGGACATTTGAGCTTGTTTTTTAAAAGTTTTTTCTTCCTTGTGCACCTCTCCTTTGGAATCTTCGTAAGTTAAAATTATTTTTCCCTTTATAGGCCCTTCTTTTTTAGGATTCATATTAAAAGAAAAAGATTCGCTCGCTCCTTGAGCAAAATTTCCAATAAAATGACTATTTTCATCTACATCAAAGCCTTCTCCTTCAACTTTGCACATAAAATTTGTCAAATTATCTTTGCCAGTATTGTAAATATTCATCGAAACATTTGTATCTTCTCCAACAAAAAGTTCATCTATATTTATATCACTTGTACTTATTGCTGCAGTTGCTACAACAGGTATTCCTATACTTTCTGTGGTTTGATATTGATTGCCAAGATAATCTTCATATTCAAAATTAACGCTCATTTGATAATTGCCAGCTTTTGTATTAGGCAAAACATTCATTTTTATAGTTTCTGTTGAATAATTCCAAGGATAAATTGCAGACCTATAAAAAGTATTAGACCTTTCAACTGGTGTAAAAACTGATCCCTCATTCCCATAAGCAGTTTCCGAACCTGCTTGATTATTTCCAGAAACTTGCTCAGTTGAAGATGCTTGGTCAAGAGAAACTTTCAAATTAAATATAGCATTTTGTGCATTCGTATTATACAAAGTCAAAATTATATCAAAATCTTTTCCAGCTTCAACCATTTTTGGTTGGATTTTATATGAAGAAATAATTAATTTTGGTTTATTTCTTATTTGAGCTTGCTCACTTGCAGAATCATCTTGTTTATTAAAATTTGTATTGTTTTCAACTTGATTATTTTCCATTTTTTAATACCTCATCTATACTTAATTTTTCATGTATTTTTTCTATAAGTCCATCTCTCATAAAAAGGGTTCTATCAGCAAATTCTGTCATTTCCTCATCATGCGTTACCATAATAAGGGTTTGATTATTTTTTCTAACAATTGATTTTATCAATTCCATAATTTCAAAAGAAGTTTTTGTATCAAGATTTCCCGTAGGCTCATCAGCAAAAATAATATTTGGATTTCCCACAAAAGCACGTGCAATGGAAACTCTTTGTTGTTGTCCACCAGAAAGCTCGTTTGGTTTATTGTAAACTCTTTTAGAAAGTCCCATGTCTTTTAAAATTTGGTAGGCTTTCTCTTCCCTTTCTTTTTTACTTTCGCCTTTAAAAATTAAAGGCAAAGCCACATTTTCTATAGCAGTAAGATAAGGCATAAGATTATATGATTGAAAAACAAAACCAATATTTAAGTTTCTAAATCTAGTTATATCTTCCTCACTCAAAGAATTTAAAGAAATATTTTTGTATAAAACATCTCCCGAAGATGGTCTTTCAAGACCTGCAAGAATATTTAACAAAGTCGATTTACCAGAGCCAGAAGTCCCAAGCAAAGCAATAAATTCGCCCTTATCAATTGTTAAATCAATTCCATCTAAAGCTTTTATAATATTTGAACCAAGCTTATAATATTTTTTTACATTTTTTATTTGAATAAAAGTCATAAAATTCCCTTTTAATAAGCGTATCTAAAACCATAAATTGTTTTTCTTATTATATAATTTTTATAAAAAAACAATCAATAGTTAATTTAAAAATTTTCAAATTAAATAAGTATTTATATAAATTTATAAGTTGATTTAATTATTATTTAATTTTTTTAAATTATAATAATTTTAGATTTTTTTAATTATTCAAGTATAGTTTATATGTAAATGGAAAACAGATTTTGTTATTACTAATAACAAAAAAAGTCAAAAAACATTAAAAAGGAGAACACATGAAAAAAGATAGAAGAAAGGTAAGCACTCCAATTTTTGCAGCAGCTCTATCATTAACAATGATTCTTCAAGCTCCTGCAACAGCTTTTGCAGAAAATGAAAAAGCTTCTGAAAGTCAAAACCAAAGTATTGTAGAAATATCTACAAAAAATGAAGAAGTAAATAATCAAAAAGTACAAAATGAACAAAAAGCCTTTAATTTTAGCGAAAATAATATAAATAGCCTAAAAAATGCAGGATACTCTTTAGAAGAAATTTCAGTATTTGAAAATCAAATTAGAGAATCTTTGAAAAGTAATCCAGCTTTTAAAGTTGAAAATTTTGTGAATGAAAAAATAGGACAAAAAGCTAAAGAAAATAAAGTTGAAGAAAATAAAAATCCTGAGAAAAAAATTCAACCATCTCAAAATATAATCAATGACGAAAATAAGGACAAAACCAATAAGTCTAATGATGGATTAGAAATTAATAATGAAAACAAGCCGGAAAATAATAAGGTAAGTGCACCCTCAAAATATGAAAAAGGAAAAGTTTCCTTAAAATGGCATTTCAATGGAAATAAAGGTTTTTATAATCCTGACGATGAAGGTAAAGATATATCTTTGAACGTTTGGATAGAAATTAAAGGAACTGGAGATGATGGAAAAGAAATAGGCACATGGATTCTAAAAAAAGTTAACACAAAAATAGGCGATAATTTAGAATTTGAATTCCCTACCAGTGAGGTGAAAGATTATAAAGGTCGTACTATTAAAAATTTTGAACTTATAAATGTTGATGCTTTTCCTGACAAATATAATCGCACCTATCAATTTTCAAAATCCCATGACTATGATAAAGGATTATTGGAAGGTACCTTTATTCAAAACATGAACACATCTCTTAATAGTAAAAAAGAAGAAAATTCTATTATCTTAGATGAGGATAAAGATAATATGAATATAGAGTATACTATAAATCTTATACAAGATGGTAAGGTAACTGAAAAAATAAAGGGTAAAGATAGTAAAACTATATCTTCTATAAGAAAATTCGAAGAAGGAACCTATAATTTTTATAATACTGATAAAACAAATTCTAGTTTCTTTCGTTCCTTCATAGGTAATGCGTTAGGTATGTTTAGTCCATATACCGGAAAATATAAGACCTATGAACTAAAGGCAAATTTTACAGGCGATAATGCTGAACGTTTAAGAAAGCTTTATTCTTTAGATATGCAAGGAAATGACCTAGATGGTTGGAAGCTAACTCTTAAATCCAAAATCCTAAAGGAAGATAAAAGAGAGGAATCAGAAATAGAATATAAGACTGTCTATGAAGATGATCCTACACTAGAAGAAGGAAAAACAAAAGTAAAACAAGAAGGTGTAAACGGACTAAGTGTTACCTCTACTCCTTATTACTACGTTATAAACGAAGACGGAACTAAAGAAATTATAAAAGAATTAACTGATGAAAAAGTAGAAAAAGTAGAAAAAAAACCAGTAGATAAAATCATCCTAAGAGGAACAAAAAAAGTCGAAAAAAATAAAGCTCCAATTCTTGAGGTTAAACCATCAAAAGAAATTGATCTTGGAGAAAAATTAGATTTAAAGAAATTAATACTAAAGGCTTTTGATCCTGAAGATGGAGAAATGATTGACAAAGTTGTAATCGATAAGGGAAATTTTGATAACAATAAAGCTGGTGAGTACAAAATAAAATTCACTCTTACTGATAAAGACGGATTAACAACAACAGCTTTATCAACTATAACAGTAAAAGAATATAAAATAGAAAAAGAAAAAGAAAAAGATGAAAAGAAACCTATAGTTTCTAAAATTGTATCTAACAAAAATAACAATAATAATGTTAAAACAGGCGTAGGTTCAATTTCAAGTCTTCTTGCCCTATTGGGAATGGCAAGCGGCGGACTATTTGTTTCTAAAAAAAGAAAATAAATTGAATGATTAAATTTTAAAGATTTTAAAGTAATAATTTAGAAAATCTTAATAAAAAAGGTGATGAATCAGAATTATATTCTGAATCATCACCTTTTTATTTTTAAATTTCCCTACTTACTATAATTTTTTTTAGAATCCTGTTGCTGATTTAAAGAAGAAATATCCAAGTGGTGTGTAGTACATTCCTTTGATATTTGGTTTCATCATGTATGGATTTACATAGAAATAAATTGGAGCTACTACTGAATCATCTTTCATTAATATGTCTTCAGCCTTGTGCATGTTTTCCATTCTTTCTTTTTGGTCTGATGTTGCTTTAGCTGCTTTTACATATTTATCAAATTCTTCATTTTTATATTGAGCGTCGTTATTTCCACCGCCTGTTAACCACATATCGATAAAGCTCATTGGATCGTTGTAGTCAGCAATCCATCCGTGTCTTGCTATATTGTAGTTTCCTTCTTTTCTTTCTTTCAAGAATACATTCCAATCTTGGTTTTGAAGATTAACTTGAACGCCTAGATTTTCTTGCCACATATTTTGTAAAGCTTCTGCTATAGCCTTGTGGTTATCATCTGTATTGTATAGATAATCAATTTGTGGGAAGCCCTTGCCGTCTTTAAATCCAGCTTCTTCCATAAGTTTTTTGGCTTCTTTAATATTTTTTTCATATTCGTCAGATTTTATTGAATAATAATCTCCACCAACTGTTCTAAAGTCATCGCCTTTAGCTCCATCTGCATCATAAACTCCTGCTGGTACAAAACCGCTAGCAGCTTTTTCTCCTCTTCCTGTAACTTGATCAACTATAAAGTTTCTATCAATTGCAAGTGAGAATGCTTTTCTTACTTTTGGATCGTCAAATGGTTTCTTTTCTGTATTGAAACATACAAAATATGTTCCTACGTATGGAAGAGTCTTTAATTCTTTTGTATCTAGAAGTTTTTTAATTTCTTCTTGTGGTGCTGAGTTTACAAAATCCAAATCTCCTGATCTATAAGCAGCATAGATTGCGTTTTGATCATCTTGTAAATGGAAAGATAATTTTTCAGCCTTAACTGATTTTGCATCATAATATTCTGGGTTTTTAACCATTGTTAAAGTTTGATTGTGATCCCATTTTTCTAATTTAAATGGTCCATTTGATACTAATGTATCAGGAGAGTTTGTCCAAGTTTCACTTTTTTCTACAATATCCTTTCTAACTGGCATAACTGCAGGAAAAGCACAAATTTCTTCAAAGTATGGACATTTTACATTTAAATTTACTACAAAAGTTTTATCATCTGGAGCAGAGATATCAAGTTTTTTATCTTCATATCCTTTTACCATATCAAGCATATATTCATAGTCTGCTCCTGTTTTTGGATCTACAAGTCTGTTCCAAGCATAAACAAAGTCATTTGCTGTTACTGGTTTTCCATCTGACCATTTTGCATCTCTTAATTTAAAGGTCCATTTTAGTCCATCTTCTGAAACATCCCATTTTTCAGCAATACCTGGTTTTAAAACAGCATTTCCTTTTCCATCATCATCCCATCTTAATAGAGATTCAAACATGTGAGAGATCATTATTGATCCATCTGATGCTGTGTTTAGTTGTGGATCTATAGTTTCAGGTTCTGATGCAATGTTTATATCCAATACTCCATCTTTTTTGCCTTCTTCTTCGTTTGTTGCAACATTAGAATTGCTACTATCATTGCTTTTAGAATTGTTTCCTCCACATCCTGTAAACAGCATTGATAAACTCAACAAGCCTACTAATAATTTAGCCTTCATTTTCATTTTTATTACCTCCTAAATTGTGACAACTTACATAGTGTCCTTCTTCTACTTCTCTAAACTCCGGCTCTTCCTTTTTACAAATTTCTGTCGCATATGGACATCTTTCATGAAACCTACAACCTTTTGGCGGATTAATCGCCGATGGAACTTCTCCTTCTAGCTTTATTCTTTTTAACGATCTAGTAAGTTTGGGATCTGGAACTGGTATAGCTGTGAGTAGGGATTGGGTGTAAGGATGTAAGGGGTTTTCATAAAGTCTTTCGGCATCAACAAGTTCAACCATTTTTCCCAAATACATTACTCCAATCCTATCTGAAATATGTTTTACAACTGACAGGTCGTGAGCTATAAATAAATATGTAAGACCCATTTCTTTTTGCATATCTTCTAGCATATTTACAATTTGTGCTTGGATTGATACATCCAAAGCTGAAATCGGCTCATCGCAAACAATAAATTCTGGCTCAACTGCAAGTGCTCTTGCAATTCCTATCCTTTGTTGTTGTCCTCCTGAAAATTCGTGAGGATACCTATTTGAGTGTTCTTCGTTTAATCCTACTGTTCTTAAAAGTTCATTTATTCTTTCCTGCCTATTTTTTTTGTATAGGCCGTGAATGTCTAAAGCCTCTCCAACAATTTCTTGAACTGTCATTCTTGGATCAAGGGATGCTGATGGATCTTGAAAAATTATTTGCATTTTTCTTCTTAATTTATACATTTCTGGGCGAATATTTTTTTCGCTATCAAAAATAGTTTCTCCATCATAGATAATTTTTCCGCTTGTAGGCTCGTGTAATCTTAAAATCGTTCTTCCAAGTGTAGTTTTTCCACAACCAGATTCTCCTACAATTCCAAGAGTTTCTCCTTTTCTTATAAAAAAGGATACATTATCTACTGCATGAACTTTGCTTACTTTATTAAAGGAAGATTGAACTTCAAAATGTTTTACTATATTTTCACATATTAATAATTTATTATCTTCCATTTATTGACTCCTTTATGTGTAGGAAACATTTTGATCTGTGTCCATTTCCCATTTCAAGCATTGGTGGTTCTTTTTTTAGACAAATATTCATGCAATGTTCACATCTTGTCGAAAATCCACATCCTTCTGGTGGGTTTAGCATATCCACAGGAGTTCCTTTTATACTTTCAAGCCTTACTTGTTCTTTTGAATCAATTCTTGGCATTGATTTTAAAAGTCCTTTGGTGTAAGGATGTTTAGGATTGTAAAATATTTCTTCTACACTTCCTTGTTCTACAATTCTTCCTGCATACATTACAGAAACTGTATCGCAAATTTGTGCAACTACTGCAAGGTTGTGAGTGATAAAAATTACACTCATTTTTGATTTATTTTGAAATTCTTTTATTAATTCAAGAATTTGCGCTTGAATTGTTACGTCAAGAGCTGTTGTGGGCTCATCTGCTATCAAAATATCTGGTTCGCAAATAAGTCCCATTCCAATCATTACCCTTTGTCTCATTCCTCCTGACAATTCGTGAGGATATTGTTTCATACGTCTTTTTGGATTTGAAATTCCAACGCTATCAAGCATATCAACAGCCTTTTGGTAAGCTTCATCTTTTGAGCATTTTTTGTGTACCAACAAAGCTTCCATAAGTTGGTTTCCAATTGTATAAACTGGATTTAGGCAAGTCATTGGATTTTGAAAAATCATGGAGCATTTTGCTCCCCTAAATTCACTCATTTTATTTTTGTCATAATCAAGAACATTTTCTCCTTTAAAAAGAATTTTTCCAGATTTTACCTTGCCCGGCTCTTGTAAAAGTCCCATTATGCCATAACTTTCTACAGATTTTCCAGAGCCAGATTCTCCAACTATTCCCATAATTTCATTTTCGTGTAGGGTATAATTTATTGAATCAACTGCCTTAACTTCTCCAACAGGTGTGTAAAATGATATGCTTAAATCTTCAATTTTTAAAACTTCTTTTTTATTTTCTTTTATATTTTCCATAAGCCACCTATTTTTTCAACCTTGGATCTAAGGCATCTCTTAGTCCGTCTGCAAATAAATTCAATGATAAAATCATCAAACTTAATAGTAAAGAAGGAATTATTAATCTATAAGCGTAGGAATAAATTCCTCCAAGAGCATCTGCTGCCAAAGCACCAAGGGATGTCATTGGTGCTGAAACTCCGATTCCCAAAAATGATAAAAATGATTCTAGAAATATTGCTGATGGAATTTGCATGGCAGTCATAACTATTACTTGTCCAATACAATTTGGAAATAAGTGTCTTCTAATTATTCTTTTTTTGGAACCACCCAAAGCTTCAACTGCTGTAACAAATTCTTGTTTTTTTAACATCAAAACTTGTCCTCTTATAATTCTTGCCATTCCTACCCAATAAAGTAGACCAAAGGCAATAAATATTGAAATAAGAGCAGGTCCTAAAACACCAATTTTTTTTGCAAATTCTGATGTTGATGAATTCACAAAAGATTTCATAGGTTGTGATATACCAATTGATAATAATATTACTACAAGTACATCTGGAATTGAATAAATCAAATCCAAAATCCTCATCATAATAGCATCTACTTTTCCACCAAAATATCCTGAAATTGCTCCATAAATTGTTCCAATTATCAAAACAATAAATGATGCAAAAATTCCAACTATAAGTGAAACTCTAGTTCCATACATTGTACGAACCATCAAATCTCTTCCTAATTTATCAGTTCCAAAAGGATACCTAAGACAAGGAAATAAATTTTCATCGCCTCTGTATTGAGTTGTGTAATCTCCTTTTACCAAAAATGGTCCGATAAAAGCAAAGATACAAACAATTATCAAAAATCCAATAGAAACCATAGCTACTTTGTTTTCTTTTAGCCTTCGCAAGGCATCTTGAAGATAGGAAGTTGGAGGAGTTTTGGTCATGAAATTTTCTTTTGAGCTTTCAGATGCAAGCTCAAAATCATCAGATGAAAATTCATATTCCTCTAATTTTAATTTTGAATTTAAACTAAATAAATCTTCCATACTAATCTCCTTTAGTTAAGTCTATTCTTGGATCTATAAATCTGTATAAAATATCAACAACCATATTCATAACAATTACCATAAAGGCAAAAAAAAGTGTTGTCGCCATTATTATTGGATAATCTCTATTTAAAACTGAGTTAATAAAATATCTACCAAGTCCTTGAACAGAAAAAACTGATTCAACTACCATAGATCCTGTAATAATTCCAGCAGTAAGTGGTCCAAGATAAGTTAAAACTGGAATAAAAGCATTTTTTAGGGCGTGTTTAAATAAAATTTTTACTTCAGAAACTCCCTTTGCCCTTGCTGTTCTAATATAATCTTGACCAATTGCATCAAGCATTGATGATCTTGACAACCTTGCTATGTAGCACATAGGATAAAATCCTAAAGAAAAACATGGCATAAAATAAGAGCCAACAGTGTTAAGTCCCATTGTTGGAAAAATTTTTAATTTTACACCAAAAAATAAAAGTAGGAGAGTTGCTACTACAAAGCCAGGAGCGGAAATTCCTATGGTTGTCAAAACCCTCAAAAATGAATCCAACTTTTCGCCTCTGTGATAAGCTGCGAGAGCACCCAAAGGAACTCCCACCAAAGTCGCCCACAAAAGTGCGATAAGTCCAAGTTTTACACTTGTTGGAAGCATTTCTTTTATAATATCGATAACTGGTCTGTTTTTTTGCATTTTTAAAGATACACCAAATTCTCCGTGAAGAGCATTTACAATAAATCTTTTTAGTTGCACAGAATAAGGTTGGTCTAATCCATATTTTTTATTTAAAGCCTCTAGCACCTCAGGCGATTGAGATTTTTCACTTGCAAAAGGTGAACCAGGCACGAGCTTCATGAGAAAAAAAGTAATACAAGTTACCAAAAGCAAAACTGCTATCGCTTGTAAAATTCTCTTTATTATGTACTTAATCATATTTCCTCCTTGTTTTATCTAATTATATACTTTATCAAGATAAATTGCAAGCGCAGTAAATTATTAATGTGATAACGTTATAAATTAAGCTTTATCAATACTTTTCGCCGATTTCAAAAAACAAAAATTTAAAATATTTTTCCAAAAAAATTAATTTATTTTAAATTTTTCCTCATAAAAACTAAGCTTATAAAAATATTTTAATATTTATTTATTCCACACTTATTTTCTTCAAATTTTTCGATAAAAACCGCTTATAACTTTTTAGTGACCGCTTGTCCAAATTTTGTAGTCAAGGTAAAAATTTTTATGTATTATATAAACACAAGGAGGATTTAATGAAAGTCGAATTAATAATTGATGAAAGTTTAGATGAAAGTCTTGTAAAAATTTATGCTCCTTCATATAACGAAGATATTGAAAATATAAAAAGAAAAAACGGTGAGTATAAATCAAGAATAAGACTTTACGAGCTTTACGAAAGGCTAAATAAAAATAAATTTATAAAAATTTCAAGATATGAAATTATAAATCTTGATTATGTAAAAAAACTAGACCTTTCTTTTAAAGGAACCATAGCAGTAGAATTTAAAAACGGAAGCATTTCCTATGTTTCTAGAAGATATTTAAAAGAATTTAAAAAAGCCTTAGGATTTTAGGAGGAAATTATGAAATATTTAAAAAATTTATTAGCATCATTTTTGATAGGAGTTGGAATTGGAAGTATCATAGAAATATTTATTTCCCTTGCTATAGGAGAAATCACTTTGGGAGTTCCAGAATTTTTAAATGGACAAGACTCACTTTTAAAGGCAAGAATTATTGAGATAATCTTATACGGTGGTTTTGGAATAGTAGCTTTTATCGGAAATAAGATAATAAGAGAAGATAATTTATTAAAGGCAAGTCTTTTACATTTTTCAGTTTTAGCCATATATTTTATAATAGTAGGATTTTATCTAAAATGGCTACCAAATATACAATCCGCTGTTATTTCTTTAGTATTTTTTATCATTATTTACTTGATTATTTGGACATTAATATATTTTTCAATAAAGGCTGATATAGAAAAATTAAATAAAAAATTTAAGTAAAAGAAAAGTGATGAGAATAGAAAATTCTATTTTCATCACTTTTATTAGTTAATGCAATTTTAATTTAATTTTATTTTCTATTTGCTGTAGCTATTAAGGAAATTCCTGTATCTGCTATATTTTCTATAACAATATCTCCAACATGAACTGGAGCTGTAATACTTGCCTTATTTATTTCATCCATTACTTCGTTCATTTTATTTTTTGGAATTGCATCGGCAGTTTTTACTGAAACTGAATATTCTTTTCCACCATCAAGTTTTACTGTTGAAGTTATAACCCTTACTGGATTTTTTACTTCGTTTCTAGCGTAAACTTCTCCTCTTTTACATGTATTTCCTGTAATATCGGTTATATTTCCTTCTTCATCCATTGTTACTGTCACAAGGCAGCCTAGAGGACAATTTATACAAGTTAAATCCTTTTTCATATTTCCTCCAATTTTATTTCTATTTCTTTTGCATTTTCATCTATATCTTTTTTCTTTAAAATTAAATTTTCCATCTCGCCTGGAGCATAAACTAATTTTCTTTTCTTTGTTACTTCCTTACCGTCGACAAACATTTTTAAGATTCTATTTTGATAAACATTGTTTACCCTAAATCTAATTATAGCTTCATCTTGCATAGTGTCTGGATTTATATATTGTGGTAGTGTATAAGAAATTCCATCTCCTGCTTTTAAATAAATTGGCTCTTTTTGAGATTTTTGGAAATTATCTTTAATATAATCTGCTGCGTTTTTTGCTGCAAGTTCACTTTCTTCTGTTACATAATCTACCAAATCGTGAACGTGTAATACATTTCCTGCTGCAAATACACCATCAACATTTGTCATTAATCTATCTGAAACTACTGCTCCCTTTGTTTTTGGATCAATTTCAATTTTTGCTTCTTTGGTAAGTTCGTTTTCTGGCAAAAGTCCTACTGAAAGTAAAATTGTATCACAGTCAAAATGTTTTTCTGTTCCAGGAATTACTTTCATATTTTCATCAACTTGTGAAAGAGTACAACCTGTAACTCTTTCATCTCCTTCAATTGATGAAATTGTTGTATTAAAATAAAGTGGAATTCCAAAATCGTCTAGACATTGAACTATATTTCTTTTTAAACCTCCAGAATATGGCATAATTTCAGCAACACATTGAACGTCTGCTCCTTCTAGAGTCATTCTTCTTGCCATGATTAAACCTATATCACCAGAACCCAAAATAACTACTTTTTTTCCTGGCATATAGCCTTCAAGATTTATCATTCTTTGAGCTGTTCCTGCTGAAAATACTCCTGCTGGTCTACTTCCTGGAATATTTAATGCTCCTCTTGGTCTTTCCCTACAACCCATGGCAAGGATAACTGCTTTTGGTTTTAAAGTAAACATTCCATTTTCTTCATTCATCAAGGTTATAGTTTTATCATTTGCAAAATCTATTACAATTGTATTTAATAAAACATCTATATCTCTTTTTTCAACTTCATCAATAAATCTTTGAGCATATTCTGGACCTGTAAGTTCCTCATTAAATCTGTGCAAACCAAAACCATTGTGGATACATTGATTTAAAATTCCTCCAAGCATTTCATCTCTTTCAACTATAAGTATGTTTTCAATTCCTTCATCATAGGCACGAGCTGCAGCTCCAAGTCCTGCAGGACCTCCACCTATTATTACTAAATCATAATTTTTCATTTAAATGCTCCTTACTTTACATGTCCTTTTATGTAGTAAGAATCTTTTCCATTTTTTACTACATCATCATAGTCTTCGCCCAATTCTCTTGCAAGTATTTCCATAACTCTTGGTAGACAGAATCCTCCTTGGCATCTTCCTGCTGTAGCTCTTACTCTTCTTTTAATTCCATCAACAGTTGTAGCACCAAGAGGACGATTGATTGCATCTACAATTTCGCCTTCTGTTATAGATTCACACCTACAAATGATTTTGCCATATCTCTTGTCTTTTTTAATTAATGCGTCGTGTTCTTCAAGACTTAATTCGCTAGTTTTTGGAGTAGGTTTTCTATCATAAGTAAAATCTTTATTTTCTTCAAGATTTAATTTTTCGCTTACAAGATTTGCCATATATTCCCCAATAGCTGGAGCTGAAGTTAGACCTGGGGATTCAATTCCTACACAGTCAAAAAATCCATCAAGACTTTCTTTTAAAATAAAATCTCCACCTACTTCATGAGCTCTGTTTCCAGAAAATGAAGTTATAACCATTCTTACAGGAACATTTTTTACAGTGTGATTTGATTTTTCTATAACTTCTTCAATGTGTTCTCTTGTTGAACGTCTATCATGTTTATCATCTATAAAGTCAGAAGTTGGTCCTACAAGAGTGTTGTTATCGATTGTTGGAGATACCAAAATTCCCTTACCTTTTTCAGTAGGAAGATTAAACATAACGTGATTTACAAATCCTTTTGTGTCCTTATCTAATAGCAAATATTCTCCACGTCTTGCTTTTATTTCAAATTTTTCATCTGAAACAGCATTGTGGATTTCATCTGAATATACTCCAGCAGCATTTATAACTGCCTTGGTTTGATATGTATTATTTTCAGTAGATACTTCCCAATATCCGTCTTTCTTTTCAGTTTTTATAACTTTTTCGTAAAATTTATAAGAAACTCCATTAATATTAGAAACTTCTGCAAAAGCAATGTTCATCAAAAATGGATCAACAATTCCTGCCTCTTTTGCATACAAAGCAGCCACAACATCATCTGTTATATTTGGTTCCATTTTTAAAACTTCTTCTCTGTTTAAAATTTCCATTCCAGAAACGCCATTTTCAATTCCTTGATCATAAAGAGCTTGCAATTTTGGCATATCTTCTTCGCTATGGCAAAGAACAAAGGTTCCAATTTTTTTGTAAGGGAAAGATAATTTTTTGGCTTCATCTTCCATCATGTGATTTCCTCTTACATTCATTTTTGCCTTCATTGTTCCAGGCTCTGCATCATAACCACCGTGGCAAATTGCAGAATTTGCTTTTGAAGTTTCTGTGCACACATCTTCATTTTTTTCTAAAACTAGAAATTTTCCTTTTTTCTTTGATAGTTGGTAGGCAATAGAAGTACCCGTTACTCCTGCTCCTATAATTATTGCATCAAACATATTTTTTCCTTTCAAATAAATTTAAATGAAAAAAAAAGCAAGTTAAAGTAGGGCCTACTTTAACTCGCTTTCTCATCGTCTTATTTTATTGTTAATTTTATTATATTACATTATATAATCTTTGTAAAATTATTCTTCGTAGTGATTTGCCCATCCAAAGGCTCTTTGCATAGCTCTTTGCCAGTTTCTATCTTTTTTATCTCTTTCTTCAACAGAAATTTCTGGTGTAAATTCTCTATCAACAAGTCTGTTTTCTTTAATTTCTTCAAGATCTTGATAGAATCCTACAGCAAGTCCTGCCAAGTAGCAAGCACCTAGAGCTGTTGTTTCAAGAGTTTCTGGTCTTTCAACTTTTGTTTGAATCATATCAGATTGGAATTGCATTAAGAAATTATTTGCACTTGCTCCACCATCAACTTTTAATTCTTTAAGTGGCGCACCAGAATCTTTTGCCATTGCTGTTAATACATCGTTTGTTAAATATGCAAGGGACTCAAGAGTTGCTCTTACAATATGGTATTTGCTTGTTCCTCTTGTAATTCCTACGATTGCTCCTCTTGCATAAGCATCCCAATATGGAGCACCAAGTCCTGTGAAAGCTGGAACTACATAACAACCATTTGTATCGTCAACTTTTGTAGCCATATATTCAGTATCATCAGCCGCATCTACAATTCTTAATTGATCTCTTAACCATTGAATTGCAGAACCTGCAACAAAGATTGAACCTTCAAGAGCATAATTTACTTTTCCTTCTTCAAGTCCCCAAGCAATTGTTGTTACAAGTCCATTGTCAGATTTTACAGCTTCTTCGCCAGTATTCATAAGTAAGAATGCACCTGTTCCATAAGTATTTTTTGCATCCCCTTTGTTAAAACATGTTTGTCCAAACAAAGCTGCTTGTTGGTCACCAGCGATTCCTGCTATAGGAATTTCGCCATCAAAATATCCAGCAAAAGTATTTCCATAAACATAGCTTGATGGTTTAACTTCTGGAAGCATACATTTTGGAATATTTAAAATCTCTAGAAGTTCATCATCCCATTCAAGAGTATGAATATTAAAGATCATAGTTCTTGAAGCATTTGTATAGTCTGTTACGTGAACTTTTCCACGAGTTAAGTTATAAATTAACCATGTATCAACAGTACCAAATAAAAGTTCTCCGTTTTCTGCTCTTTCTTGTCCATTTTCGATATGGTCTAAAATCCATCTAATTTTTGTTGCTGAAAAATATGGATCAACTACAAGTCCGGTTTTATTTTGAATTGTTTCTCTGTAACCATCTTCTACTAATTTGTCAGCCATATCAGCTGTTCTTCTACATTGCCAAACGATTGCATTATAAACTGGTTTTCCTGTTGCTTTTTCCCAAACTATTGTTGTTTCTCTTTGGTTTGTAATTCCTATAGCTTCAATGTCTTTTGATTCAATACCTAATTTTGCAATTGCTTCAGTACAAACTCCAAGTTGAGTAGACCAAATTTCTGTAGCATCATGTTCAACCCAACCAGGGTGTGGGAAAAATTGAGTAAATTCTTTTTGAGCAACAGACATTATTTCGCCTTTTTTGTTAAAAATAATCGCTCTGTTACTTGTAGTTCCAGCATCCAACGCCATAATATACTTTGTCATACAAACTCCTTTTACATTTTCCAAACATTATAATTTGATGATGATACAGCAATTGCCTTTGAATTTAGGGCATCAAAAACATCTTTTTTATCTCTAATAAGCCCTCCAGCAATTATAGGAATTGATGTTCTTTTTTCTATATCATCTAGTATTTTTGGCATAATACCTGGAAGTATTTCAACAAGATCACAATTTGCTTTTTTTAAAGTTTCTTTTACATTTTTATAGGACAAGGAATCAAGTACAAAAAATCTTAGTATGGATAAAAGTCCTATTCTTCTTGCATAAGCCGCATTTTGACTTCTTGTTGTAATAATTCCATCGGCATTTGTGTATTTTTTTATAAATGATGAAGATAGAGATGATGAAGAAAGTCCCTCAATAAGGTCTTCATGAACAAAAACAATCTTGTCATGGTCTTTTAATTTTTCAACAATATTGGTTATATTTTCAATATTTCCATAAAGAACAAAAACTATTTTGTTATTCTTGTAATCATCTTTAATACATTCTTTCAAATCCGTATTATCTTTTATTGCCATAATACAAGGATTATCAAAAAGCAAATCCACTATATCAATCATTTTTCCTCCAAATACACAAAGCGAGCCCTATAAAAAATAAGTGCTCGCTTCTCCAAATATATTTATTACACCCTCATTGTAGCACATAAAATTTATAAATGCAAACAATTTCATTAAATATTTTTTATTTTTTTAAATTTTTCTCTTATCATTGTAAATTCATAGATTTTTTTATTTTTTAATTGTTATTTTTTAAAATAAAATCTTGAAATCATTTTAAATATTAAAATTTTTAAATAAAAAAGATGGAAATAATCCATCTTTATTGTTCTTTTGTAAATAATTCTTTTTCTTCTTGTGTAAGTTCTCTGTAATCTCCTGGATTTAAGGTCTTATCTAATTGCAATTTTCCTATTGCGAGTCTTTTTAGTTTTACTACTTCGTTATCGTTATTTGAAAATAATCTTTTTACTAAATGAAATTTTCCTTCTGTTACGTAAACGTAGGCTTTTTTATCTTCAATTATTTCGAGTTTTGCACTTCTTGCGTAATAATCATCTTCTTTTATATATACGCCTTCTTTAAAAATTTCTACAAGGTCTGGATCTATTTTTTTTGATGTCTCTACTTCGTATTTTTTCCAGATATTTGAATTTGGACTTATTACTCTGTGGATAAATTTTCCATCGGTTGACATTAACAAAAGTCCTGTCGTATCTTTATCAAGGCGTCCTGCTATTGCCAAATCTAAATTTAAATAAAATTCATCAAGATCACTCATTACAGTTCCATCAAGTTCGTTTGATTGGCAAATTAATCCTTCTCTTTTGTTCATCATTATATAAATATTTTCAAAATAATCGACAAGCTCTCCCATATAGATTACTTCGTCAATGTTTGGATCAACTTTTACTGATGAATCTTTTATAATTTCTCCGTTTATTACAAGCCCGCCTTTTTTTGCATTTTTCTTTATATTTTTTCTAGTATCAAGATTGGCGTTTCCAATCATTTTATCTACTCTCATTATCATTTTTAACTCCTAAAATATTTCTTACATTTTCTTCTAATTCTAGGAAATCTTCTATAAATCCTAATAAATATTCTTCGCCTTTTGCTGTTATATAATAATATTTTCTTTTTGGTCCAACTTTTGATTTTTCTTTTGAAGAAAATATAAGACCTTTTTTCGATAATCTTTGCAAAATAGGATAGACTGTAGATTCGGTCATATTATAAAAACCGTTAAGTCTTAGGGTTTCTACAATCTCATATCCATAAGTTTCTTTGTCTTTGATTATTTTTAGAATTACCCCTTCGATAACTCCTTTTAACATTTGAGATTTCATTTTATCACCTTAAAAAATTGTATTCTTTAGTAGGACTTAATCAAGTTCTTTTGCAAAAATATGCCATAGGGCAAAATTTGCATTGTCTTTTATCTTGCGTTTTTATTTCAATATTTTTTTCTACTATATTTTTTCCTATTTCGTCTATATTTTTCATATCAAAATCCGATTTTTCTACTTCTATAAGTTTGTCTTCTTCAATAAAATATAAGATCATCTTGTTTACTTTTTTATTATTATAAACTAACAAATTGTAGTAAGTAAGTAGTTGGTTTTTGTAGGAAATTAAATTATTTTCATCTGCCTTTCCAGTTTTTATATCTATAATTGTTCCATCTTCAAGGATTATATCAATATTTCCTTGCAAAATATAGGAAAATCTATCAAGTTTTATGTTCATTTCCGAATATTTTATCGGAAAATTTCTATTTACAAAATTTTCAATTGGTTTTTGAAATTCTTTGTTTTCCTTTATAAAGTCATTTATTGCATGGTAAGAAAGATTTTCTTTTTTTAAATTTGTAAGATATTCGGTAAGGCTGTGAACTTTTGAACCAAATTCCAAAGATTTTGATTTTTCTTTTTTAAAATCCAAAACTCTTATAAATTTATATTTTAATGGACAAGATTTGTAAATGGAAATATCCGTTGTATATGCCAAAATTTCTTTTTTTACAATATCTTCTTTGAATTTAAAATCTATGGTTTTTAATATTGAATACGAATTTAATGAAAAGGCAAAATTTTTAAGGTAGGAATTTTTGGAATTATCCAATAAAACCAAAAGATTTTTTGCTCTGGTAAAGGCTGTATAATACTTCCTATAATAATTTTTTAAAAAATCACTTTCTTTTTTCGCCTCAAGTTTTGGACTAAATGCACGCATATCTTTTCTTGGATTATCATTTAAACCTGATACAAAAACCACATCATACTCAAGTCCTTTCGCTTGATGAATTGTAGAAAATATTACAGAATTTTTTGGAGCATCAAAATTTTCAAATTCGCTTACGGCTGAATTTTTGAAAAGATAAAAAATATATCCATAAATTAAATCTACTGATTTTTTGTAATAATTTATATCATAGCCACAAAGATTTGTAAAATCTGATAAAATTGATGTGAATTTTCCTATATTTGAAAGCTCTCTTATTGAATTTAATTTGTCGATTTTTTTATCCAAAATCTCCCTAAAAATTTCAAGTCCAAAAGCTTTGTATAAAATATCTGTGTAGGATTTATTTTCTTCAATATTTAATTTTTCTTCCTTTATAAAGGCATTTAATTCTTCGTTTTTTGTAAATTCTTTATCGCCAAAAATGCTAACAAGATATTTTTTGAAATTCGTTTCTTGAGTCCATTTGTACTTATCTGGATTTGAACCAGTAAGTTTTTTGGGTTTTTTTGAAAAAATTGAAATAAGAACATAAAGGCAAAGTCTAATTTCTTTTCTTTTGAAAAACAATTTTGATGATTTATTTAAAACATTTATTCCATGATTTTCAAAATAAGTTTGCAAAGCTTTTGGGTAATCACTATTTAAAGATGGAAACAAAAATGCTATTTGGTTCAAATTTATTTTTTTGTTCAAAAATTTTACTATATATTCAATATTTTCATATTCATTTGCCCTAGCCCTTACCACAGAATTTTCATTTTTTTCGCCATCATTTGCTCTAAGATTTTTTATTTTTTCAAGGTCAAAAGCATTAGAATTTACAAGAAACTCTCTAGATTTATCAATTATTTCCTGATTAGACCTGTAATTAATATCAAGATGATAAAAATTCGCCTTTCTTTTCATCTTCATCTTGCAAGTTTTATCAAAATCTCTCAAATTTTTAGGACTTGCTCCCCTAAATGAATAAAGAGCCTGATCATCATCTCCAAAAACCATAAGATTTTTGCCCTTACAAAGGCTAAAAGAAATTTCTTCTTGAATAGTATTTGTGTCTTGGTACTCATCAATTATTACAAAATCAATCCTATCCCTAATTTTTTTTCCATAAAAAGGATCTTTTAAAAGATCATAAAATTTTTTTAAAATCAATTGATAATTTATAAGGTCATTTTCATCAAGAAAATTTGCCCATTTCAAATAAATTTCCAAAGCCAAAATGTCACTAGGATTATTAGAATTGCGAAGCCCATCTAAATCAACCAAATTATTAGTAATATTTGCAAAAATCCCCTGAATTTGTCCAACCTCATTATAAGAAATAAATTTTGAAAAATTTGGAAGATTTTCAAAAATATCCATATTTTTTTCAATCAAATATCCTTCAATATGAGAGTCGATAACCAAAGGATCAAAAATTTTATTCGTAAAAGATTTATATTCTTTCAAAAAAGAAAGAGCCAAAGAATGAAAATTTCCAATCAACATATTTGAAGTATCAGCAAAAATGTTCTCCTTTTTAAGACCTGATTCCACTCTTTCAATAAGCTCATTTGCTGCCTTTTTTGTAAAAGTGGTCACAAGGATTTTGTTAGGACTAATCCCGTCATTTTTTATTAAAGAAATAATTTTTTGAACAATTGTGAAAGTTTTTCCCGTACCAGGACCTGCAAGAACAGCACAAGGATATTTTGCATCTTCCACAATCAATTTTTGTTTTTCATTTATCATAAAATCAACTCATATACAAATCTTTTAGACCTTTTAATTTTGTCATCAACAGTACAAATTCCAATTTTTTCAAAAGAAAATTTTTTAATCAAACTTTGCATTTTAAAATTATCAGGATGAGTATCAATCCTAATCGAATTCATTTTTGAATTTTTTCCATAAGAAATAATTTCTTCAAAAAATCTATTAGCAAGACCTTTGCCTTTTGCACTTTCTTTAACACTCAATCTGTGAATAGTAAAAAACGGCCCATGATTTTTAAAATCCTTTTCAATATTTTTATAATCTTCTTCGTAAGATTTTTTCAAAAAAGCAAAAGATAAAATTTCTCCATTTTCCTCATAAACAAAACTTTCTCCCGTCAAAATATTTTCAAAAATCCCCTTTCTATCAGGAAGTCCATTTTGCCATTGGTCAACTCCATCTTTTTTCAAAGCTTTTTTCCCATCATTTATTATTACCATTATTTCATCTAAATCTTTAATTTCTGCTATTCTCATACAATCATTATACATTAAAAATTTTTTTATTAAATTTTCAAAATTTCTTTTGGTTTTGAAAATAAAAAAGCTATGAGAAAACTCATAGCCTATATATATTTAAGGGGGTCTTATTTAATTTTTTACCAAGCTGGGATCCATGCTCCTCCTGTTAATTTTTCGTAGTCTTTTTTGGTATCATCTGTTTGGTAGTAATTTTTCACAAAATCATTTAAAACTTCATCATCTTTTCTTTCTTTTTTTGCTGCAAATACATTCACATAAGGGTTTGTGTCATCTGCTTTTGATTCTTCAAATTTTAAAGCTGGATATTCGGTTGCAATTTTTGAATCTAGGGCAAAAGTATCATTTACTATTGCAAGGGCAGCTGAATCAAGATTTCTTGCTGTTTGAGCCGCATCAACTTCTGTGATTTTTAATTTTTTTGGATTTTCTTTTATATCTTCAACTGTTACCGGATCGCCTTTTTCGCCTTTTACTTTTATAAGGCCTGCATCTTGTAATAAAAACAAGGCTCTTGCTCCATTTGATGCATCATTTGGAATTACTATTTCGTCATTTTCTTTTACTTCGTCTAGTGATTTATATTTTTTGGAATAGATTCCAAGTGGTGCAAGCATTGTATTTCCTATTGAAACAAGTTCTGTCTTGTGGTCTTTGTTAAATTCTTCTAGAAATTTTTTGTGTTGGTAAGCATTTAAATCAATATTTCCAGATTCCAAAGCCTCATTTGGTTGATTATAATCTGTAAAAACTACAAGTTCTACATCATTTCCTGTTTTTTCTTCGTATCTTTTTATAACTTCATTTAATACGTAGTTATATTCTCCAACAACTCCGATTTTTATACTTTGTTTTTCTTTTGGATTTTCATTTAAATTTGATGTAACTTTACTTTCTTCCTTGTTTCCACATGAGCTAAGTCCCACAAGTAGGGCAAATCCCAAGACTATTTTTCCTAATTTTTTCATTTTTTATCTCCTTTTATTTTTTTATTTCCAAGCTGGGATTTCTGATCCCTTTGTTTCTTTTTCTATTAATTTTTTAGTTTCTTCTGTTTGATAATAATTTTTCACAAAATTTTCTAATGTTTTTGAATCTTTGTCTTCTTTTCTTGCTGCAATTATATTTACATAGATTGCTTTTGCTGGATCGTCTTTATCTTCTAAATAAATTGAATCTTGTGTCGGAATAAATCCAGCGTCTACTGCCATTCCAGAATTTATAACTGATGCGGCAACTTCTGTAAGATTTCTTGCTGTTTGGCTTGCATCAAGTTCAATTATTTCCAAATTTTTTGGATTTTTCTTGATATTATCAATAGTAATTGCATCTCCTTCTTTTCCTTCAACTTCTATTAATCCTGCTGATTGTAAAAGGAAAAGCGCTCTTGCTCCATTTGTTGGATCGTTTGGAATCGCAATTTTATCCCCATCTTTTATTTCTTTTACATCTTTTATTTTGTCAGAATATATTCCCATTGGTGCAAGCAAGGTGTCTCCAACTGAAACTATATCTGTTTTGTGTGATTTATTATAATCTTCCAAGAATTTTTTGTGTTGGAAAGAATTTATATCAATATCTCCAGAATTTAACGCTTCATTTGGTTGGTTATAATCTAAAAATGGTACGATTTTTATTTTCTTTCCCGTATCTTTTTCAAATCTTTTTGCCACATCTTCTAAAACTTCATTTTTTTCGCCACAAACTCCTATTTTAATTTCTTTTGCATCGGCAAATCTGTCTTCACTTTTTGCTTGATTTGATGCAGAAGAATTTGAATTTGTATCTTCTTTTTTATTTCCACATCCTGTTAAAGTTAGTACAAGTGATAAGCCTATGGCAATTTTCTTTAAATTTTTCATCATTTTCCTCCTAATATTTTTTAATGTGATGTCTTTTTTATAATTAAATTGGCAATGCCTTGGATGGCATAGACAATTATCAAAATAACTATTACCGATATAATAACTACGTCGTTTTTGTATCTGTTGTATCCGACTGCTATTGCAAGATTTCCTATCCCTCCTGCACCAATTGTTCCAGCCATCGCTGTAAGTCCCAAAAGCGAAATCAAAGTTATTGATGAAGCTCTTACAAGTGATGGAAGTCCTTCTCTTAAATAAACTGCTGTTATAATTTCAAAGGGAGAATTTCCCATAGCTTCCGCCGCCTCTATTACTCCTGGATCAACTTCTGCCAAAGCTTGCTCAACTTGCTTTGCAAAAAATGGCACGCAAGAAAAAACTAAAGGAACTATTGCAGCTGTCGGTCCAATTCTTGTTCCTACAATTAAATTTGTTATAGGACTAATTACTGCAAGTAAAATTATAAAAGGAACTGCACGAAAAAGATTTGTTATCTTATCCAAAATGCTATAAACTTTTTTGTTTTCTAAAATTCCTCCATCATTTGTGACTACAAGTATTACTCCTATTATTAGTCCAAAAATTCCTGAAAATATGGCTGATAAAAATAGCATATAAAAAGTAAGACCAATATCTTCAAAAATTCTATCTTTTATTGAAAGTGCATAATCAAAGTATCCCATTACTATCTCCTAAAAGTTGTACATTTGTTCCGCAGGCTATTAAATATTCAATCGCCTTGTCGATATTTTCTCTTTCTGCCTTAAAAGTCACTATAAGATTTCCGACTGGAACATTTGTAATAAATTCTATGTTTCCTGCCAAAACATTGGTTTTGACCTTAAATTTTTCATAAATTTCATTTATAACCGGCTGAGTTGTAGCTTCTCCAAGGTAAGAAAGTTTTACCAAAAATTCATCCTTTTTCAAAACTCCCAGATTATTTTTAACTTCCTCAAGGGTTTGATTTACATTTGTTGAAGTTTCTACAAAATCTTTTGTGAGTTTGTGTCTTGGATTTGAAAAAATTTCAAGAGTTGTCCCTTTTTCAATCACTTTTCCATCTTGCATTACTGCAACCTTGTTGCAAAGATCTTTTACAACTTCCATTTGATGAGTGATTATTACAATTGTTATTCCAATTTTTTCTTTGATTTCTCCCAAAAGTTTTAAAATTTGCTTGGTTGTTTTTGGATCAAGGGCACTTGTTGCCTCATCGCAAAGTAAAATTTCTGGATCAGATGCAAGGGCTCTTGCGATTGCACATCTTTGTTTTTGTCCACCAGATAGTTCTCTTGGGAATGATTTTGCCTTATCTCCAATCCCAACCAAGTCCAAAAGTTTTTTTGCTTTTTGAATTTTTTCCTCTTTTGAAATTTTTTCCTTTCTTATTGGAAAAATTACATTATCAATTACTGAAAGATTGTTCAAAAGATTAAAGTGTTGGAAAATCATTCCAATTTTTTTGCGTCTTTTTCTCAAATCTTTTTCAGATAAGTTCAAAAGATTTTCTCCTTTTATTAAAACCTCTCCCTCAGATGGTTTTTGCAAAAGATTTATGCACCTTACAAGAGTTGATTTTCCAGCTCCAGAAAAGCCAACTATGCCAAAGGCATCGGCCTTTTCAATTTTAAGACTAACTCCATCAACGGCTTTAAAACCATCAAAGTCTACGCTTATATTTTTTAGTTCAATCATCATTTCTCTCTTTTCTATCAAAATTTATTAAAAAATTCAAAGCACAAGCTAGTCCATAATAAAGACCGTCGTTGTCTACATCAAATTTTTCAGTGTGAGCTCCAGCTCCACATCCTTTTTCTTCATTTTTTACACCAATTTTTACAAAAACACTTGGAGCAATTTTCCCATAGCCATAAAATGATTCAGATCCAAAAGAAATCTCTTCATCAACTCTTGCATTTGGAAAAATTTCATCCAAAGAAAATCTTGTAAAATCAGCCAGTTTTTCATCATTTATAACTGGATAGGCAACTACTCTTGTATAATCATTAAATTTAACCTTGCAATCATAAATACTTGCAGTTTTTTCTGCTACATTTTTTAATTTTTCCAAGGCTTTTTCTCCAACTTCATCTTCAAAAAATCTCAAAGTCGCCTTTAGATTTGCCTTATCAGGAATTACATTTGAAGCAAAACCTGCATTTATTGATCCAACGCCCAAAGTTACAATTTCATTTGGATCAAGACCACTTGCCCAAGTTTGGTTTAGGTTATTTATAATTGCAACAAGGGCATTTATTGGAGAAATTAATAAATCAGGCCTTGAGCCGTGACCGCCTTTGCCGATTACATCAAAATCAACCCCTGCACAGCCTGCATAAACTTTTCTTTTGGAAATGGCAAATTTCCCTGTAGGAATTTCTGTATCAATATGATTTCCATAAATTGCATCAAATTTTATATTTTTTAAAGATTCGATCATAGGATAAATTCCAGCTCCCGTTTCTTCACCTTCCTCAAAAATAAAATAAATTTTGCCATTTAAGCTATTTTTTATTTTTGAAAGAATTTTTGCACTTGTAAGGGCAAGAGCCATGTGAAAATCGTGACCACAAGCGTGCATCACGCCAGGATTTTTTGATACAACTTCTTTTTTTGTTTTTAAATTATTTTCATTTTCAAAAATTGGAAGAGCATCTATATCAGTTCTAAGTCCCAAAATTTTACCTTGTCTTTTTGTATCAAGAATTGCCACAAAGCCTGTAGAATTTTCTACTTCTTCAACTTCCAAACCAAGTTTTTTACACTCATTTATTAAAAATTTGCGAGTTTCAAATTCCTTGCTTGAAAGCTCTGGATATTCATGTAGGTAATTTTTTATTTTTTTGGCAAAATCTAAATTTTCCTTTACCAAATTTTTAATCTCATTTGCACTTATATTTGTCATTTCCAAAACCTTTCCTTTCTAAATTTATGCAAAATAAAAAGTCCTTACTGTAGATAAACTACAATAAGGACGAAATTTTTCCGCGTTACCACCTTTTTTGCACTAAAAAATGCCTCTTCAGATACTAGCATATCCTAACTCTATAACGGGAGTTCCCGTATAAGTCTAAATATCGACTTATCCCATCTGAGACCATCTTCATCACACTTTTTATTCACCCCTCTCAGCAAAACAGGGCTCTCTGTACAATAATCCATACGACTACTCTTCTCTTTATCTGGTTTTTAAAATCTATTTGATAAGTCAATAATACTATCATTGAAAAATCCTGTCAAGTCTTTTTTTAATTTTTATAAATTCATTTAGTATATTATAAATAAAAATACCGTAATTTCAAGCTTTTCTTTATAAAGATTAAAAATAATTTATCGGCCTTTTTATAGAAAAATCGAAATTAAAAAATATTTTAAAATAAAAAAAAGAAGCCCTAAGGCTTCTCATGGTTTTGGTAAAATAAATTCATTTATAATATACTGTATTTAATTATTTGTGCAAGTTATTCCACCGTTACTGATTTTGCTAAATTTCTTGGCTTATCCACATCAAGTCCTTTTGCACATGAAACATAATATGCCAAAATTTGTTGAGGAACAACCGACAAAACTGGATAAAGAGGGTCAATTGTCTTTGGCAATTCAAAAGTAAAATTAGAAATTTCTTTTAAATGATCATCTTTTTTTGAAATCGAAAAAATATTTGCTCCTCTTGAAATGATTTCTTTCACATTTGATATGGTTTTTTCCATTATATTTTCTTGACTTGCCACTACTACAACCGGTGTTCCTTCTTCAATCAAAGCTATTGTTCCATGTTTTAACTCCCCTGCAGCCAAAGCCTCAGAGTGAATATAGGAAACTTCTTTTAATTTCAAAGAACCTTCAATTACAGATTTGTAATCAAGACCACGTCCTATATAAAACATAGAATCAAAATCTTTTATCTCTTTTGCATAAGCTTTTATTTTTTCACTGTCATCCAAAATTTCTTTTATTTTTTCAGGAATTTTTTTCATTTCTGAAATTATTTCCTTGTATTTTTCTTCATCAATTGTTCCAAGTTTTAAAGAAAAGTCTAGGGCAAGCATATAAAGAGAAATTATTTGTGTTGTATAAGCCTTAGTTGATGCTACTGCAATTTCTGGCCCTGCATAACAATAAATGGTTTTGTCAGCTTCCCTATCAAGAGATGATGCAACTACATTTGTCAAAACCAAAGTTTTTGCTCCCTTTTTCTTTCCAAGTCTTAAAGCTGCAAGAGTATCGGCAGTTTCTCCAGATTGGCTTACCAAAATCATCAAAGTATTTTCGTCAATAAATGGGTCATTGTACCTAAATTCACTTGCAAGATCACAAATTACAGGAATTTTTGCGAATTTTTCCAAAGCATAGGCCCCAACAAGGCCAGCATGATAAGCTGTTCCGCAAGCAACTATATAAATTTTATTGAAATTTTCAATTTCTTTTTTGCTAAAGGCATTTTTTTTAAAATCTATCATTTCATCAGTCATTTTGAATCTGATTGTATCAGAAATTGCCTTTGGTTGGTCAAAAATTTCTTTAATCATAAAATGATCAAAGCCTTCCTTGGTTGAATCTTCAAAAGAAAAATCAACTTTTGAAATTTTTCTTTGGATTTTTTGGAAATTTCTATCATAAATTATAAAAGATTCGCCCTTAATATCAACCAAATCTCCATTTTCAAGATAAATTACATCTTTTGTATATTTTATAATTGAAGGAAGGTCGCTTGCTGCAAGAATTCCGTCATTAGTTATGCCTAAAACAAGTGGACTTTCTTCCCTTAAAACTATAAGTCTATCGCTTTCGTCTTGGCACAAAATTCCAAGAGCAAAAGATCCTCTCAAATCATTTTTTGCTTTTTTTACAGCCTCTAAAATATCATCTTCATAATATTTTTCAATCAAAACAGCCACAACTTCTGTATCAGTATCAGACTTAAAGTTATAGCCTTCTTTTTTGAGATTTTCCTTTAGCTCATTATAATTTTCAATGATTCCGTTGTGAACTACAGAAATTTTCCCATTATTTGAAAGATGTGGATGAGAATTTATATCTGAAGGACCACCGTGAGTTGCCCATCTAATATGGCCAATTCCAATATTTCCATCAATAGGATTTTTTGAAAGCTCGTCTTTTAAAACTTTAACCTTGCCGCTTTTTTTGACAGTTTTAATTAAACCATCATCAATAAGGGAGATTCCCGCCGAATCATATCCTCTATATTCAAGCCTTTCAAGACCATCCATAATAACTTCTCTGGCATTTAGCCTTCCCTTATAACATACTATTCCGCACATAGTATCCTCCTAATATTAAATTTTAGAGGTATCACTTTATTTTCTTTGTCATAAGAATTGCTTCTTATTTTTGTAAAATACTGAGCCTGTGAAAGCTATGGAGCACCCGCCGAATTTTCGATAACTCCATTCCTCGTCATCCCAAAAGGATCTGGCGCTTGTTATATTTTTACCTCGTTTTTTAATTATACACTAAAATTATGAGTTAAAAAAGTACCACAAAACTAATTATTTTTATAAAATTTTTAAATAAAACTTTAAAAAATAAAAAATAAGAGAATCAGACTGTTGACAAAGTATACAAATCCTCATGCTAAGAATATCATACGGAAAAAATTGATTTGATTTCAAATTTTAAAATTCGTCAAAAAACGCACTCTAAAATTTAAAACAATGATATTTTTTTAAATAAATTAACTTCAATTAAATTTTAATTCTTCGTTTTATTCCGAGGGATAAATATTAAAATCGTGCCACTGGCACAATTTTAAGCTATTTATCTGTCATCGCATTAGCGAGTTTGCGTTTTTAGAATTTTGGAATTTAGAAATCAACAATTTTTGAAGTCCGATATTCGTGCTTGAGGGTTTGTCTAAGCTCTGAGAATTTAAATTTTTTGCCAGTCTAAAAATATCCAGATGCTAAAAATATTATTTAATAAAAGCAAAAATAATACAATTTCTTAAATTTTTAAAATTTCAAAAATTAAACATCAAAAATTAAGCAAAAAATAATTTAAAAAATCAAATAGCAAGTGATTTGAAAATTTAAATAGAAAATAATATCAAAAAATAAACCAGACTTTTGTAAGTCTGGTTTATTAAAACACTTAGTGATTCATATGCTATTTTTAGGATTTAATTTCTATTTATTTTCCATTTTTTTGTAAGATTCTAATCTTTCCTTTGCAGCTTCTTCAGCTTCTGCATATAATCTATCCGCATCTTCTGGGAAGGCTTTTTTAAGGGAAGCGTATCTTACTTCGCCTTGTAGGAATTCTTGGAATGATTCTGTAGGATCTTTTGAATCTAAGCTAAATGGATTCTTGCCTTCTTCTTTAAGAAGTGGGTTAAATCTCCATAAGTGCCAATATCCACTTGCTACAGCTTCTTTTTCTCTTCTTTGAGTCTT